>R27__coassemble_66_pt1 | contig 90560 bp, 69 predicted proteins | sample R27__metabat2_low_PE_027 | metagenome-assembled genome bin R27
TTTACAATTTTTTAGACCACTATTTTCGATAATTTCTTATCCCGAACTGGCGTAGGAACTGTTAGGACTTGCGCTGGGGTGCATCGGGATGAGCATTGATGACTTTGCCCGGTGCACCCCGGCTGAGTTTTGGCAGGTGGCCGAGCAGTGGCGCAAGCGTGCGGAGGCCATCGAGGGCGGCGAGTGGGAGCGCAGCCGTTGGTTGGCGGTGTGCATGCTGCAGCCGTGGAGCAAGAAACAGCTCAAGGCAGAGGACGTGTGCGTGTTCCCATGGGAGAAGAAACAAGAAACGCCGCCCGAGCGGCAACTGAGTGCCGAGGAGCAGCGTGCGCGTTATGAGGCAGCGAAGAGGCGGTATGGGATCGGTTGATGTACGAGCCGGTGGCTCGCAATACTATGACGTCACTTCTTTCGTCCTTTGCTTCGGTCTTCTCTATCCTTCAAAAGGCCTTTATAAAAGAACCAGGCAAGAAGTCCGCCACAAAACATGCAAAATATGGCAATGTATGGTTCCATGTCGATAATGCTTTACATTGTTTTGACTGGTGCAAATTTAGACATATTTTCCCAAAACCGCAATGCCCGATAGCAAAAAAAATCAAGCGGCCCAAGACTGCAGCGATTAAGGTGGAGGACAGGAAAAGGATGATGCCTGTCTTTGTCCTCAGTCGGGCACGGCGTACTTGCCGGTTGAGTTTCTCGTCGATGCAATATTTTTTATTTTTTTTGTCCATATTTTTGTTGCTAATTAAAAAAATGGTGTTACCTTTGCGGTGAGGATTCCGTAGCTAATGACTACCGATTCCTCGCCAGAATGAGGGGTGAGCGATCATTCCTCAAACTTTTTATAGAGTATTCTGATATTCTTACCTTCTTTTAGCCAGACTTCTGAAATTACTTGCCCATCTTTTACTCTTTGATGAATTACACGTTTCATGTAAGCGTCTTTTAATTCGGGCTTATCAATAATGAGCCGGTCCGATTGTCTCAGGCCATCGTTCATCATATTACGAAACGCATTTTTGGGATTAGTGCTGGTGAAGCCTTCATGTTCGTACCAGACCCCATCAATCCATAGATCAGGACACTTACCCTCATAGGGAGTGCCCATGAGTGACTCGTAAATATTGCGATACATGAATTGTGGAGGACGTGACATTTTAGGTGTCAAGCGCACCTCACGGCCTTTTTCTGCAAAAAAGGTGGCGATATCCATCAATTTATTGTAATCACTATCTTCGGGGTTGACCAGTTGATGGACTGCTATACTTCCACCATTGTCAAACCTGCGCACGACATCGAATCTTTGTTCTTCGCATTTACGGATTAGTGGACAGACGTTGCAAAGCTCGTTGTCGGGGATGTATGCCAGGTTGGTCTTGCCCTGGGCGATGTCGCAGTCGCGGCACCGGCTGATGGTGTAGGGGTTGTAGTCTGGGAAGGTCTTGCCCTGCTTGCCAGGATTGAAGCGGAAGATGCCGCGTGTGTCACGCTGCAGTGCCTCCTCGCCTCGGGCATAAGCCTCGGCAGGATCGGTTGTCGGGTATTTGGACTTGCGGACCTGTGCGACGGTGCAGCGGCAGTTCCAGCCGTTGGGCGGGTAGTACGACTCCCAGAACGGGTCGCTGGGCGGCAGCGTCACCCCATCGAGGGCGGCGTGCTCAGGCCTTACCTTTTCATCATGCTGAGTGCGGTACTTTGGCCGCCATGTCTGTGTCGATGCGGGATGCGCAAGGCGCCCGTGGAGCGCAGTTGGGATGGCATTGGGGGGAGAATGGCATAATTTTTGAAATAAAACCGAGAAAACTTTGGCGGTTTCCAAAGTTTTCAGTAATTTTGCCGGCCGAATAGAATAAGGAGAATCGTAAAGCAACCAACATGACCATAGAAAAAATCATGGATACCCGGGAGCGCATTGTTGAGGAATGCAGCCATCTGCTGATGACCACCGGCCCATCATTCACAATGGACGCCGTGGCGCGCGAGTGCGGCATCTCCAAGCGCACCCTGTACGAGACCTTCCCCGACAAACGGACGCTCATCGGCGAGTGCATGCGGCGCGACCGCGAGGCCAAGAATGCCGAGGTCAAGGAAATCTTTGAGACATCGCCCAACTGCTTTGTGGCGATGTTCAAGGTGTACACGCGTGCCCTCAAGATGTTCAGCAGCGGCTCGATGGGCTACATGAAGGAAATCAAGCGCCTGTACCCCGACATGTTTGCCCACCACCTCGAGAGCGAGCGCAACATCGTCAATGGCTTGGCCGGAGTGCTGCGCCAGGCACAGGGGCAGGGACTGGTGATAGACCGCGTCAGTGCCGAGATTGCTGCGTTCCTGTTCATCAAGTCGATGAACGAACTGCACGACCGCGAGAGCGTGGCCGCCTACGGGTTTGGCGAGGCCGAGGTGTTTGAGCAACTGTTCGTCAGTTTCTTGCGCGGCATTGCCACGGCCAAGGGCATGTCAGTGTTGAGCGAGTTGGGAGTCAGGAGTTAGGAGTGCATGGCCTATCATGTAGAAATCAACGACAAAACAAAATATATCACGATGTTTAACAAAAAAATTGCTTACATTATTTTATTGATGTTATCGTGCGGTGCATTGAGTGCCCAGGGCCAGATGGCGCTGTCGCTCGACGAGTGTGTGCGCATCGCCCTCAACGAGAACCCCACCATCAAGGTGAAGGACATGGAGATTACCCGCGTGGACTACTCCCGCAAGGAGGCCATCGGCGCGCTGCTGCCCAGCGTGAGCGCCACGGGCCAGTACACGCGCAACCTGTCGCTGCAGACCATGTATATGGACACCGAGCAGGGCACCATGGCCATCAAGATGGGCAGTGACAACAACCATGCGGGCGGCTTCAGCGCATCGATTCCGCTGTTTGTACCCCAGTTGTGGCGCTCCATCAAGTTGAGCGAGAACCAGATACTGCAAAACGTGGAGGCGGCTCGCGCCAACAAGCTGTCGCTGGTCAACCAGGTGGAGAAGGCCTACTATGCGCTCATGCTCGCCATCGACAGCAAGCGCGTGATAGAGGAGAACCACGCCACCGCCAAGTTGAATGCCGATATCTATCAAAAGAAATATGAACTGGGCGCCGCGTCAGAGTATGACGTGCTGCGCGCCAATGTGGCCGTGACCAACCTCGAGCCCTCGATACTCGAGGCCGAGAATTCCATCAACGCCCTGATGCTGCAGCTGAAGGTGCTGATGGGCATGGACGTGCGCTCCGACATCGCCCCCAGCCAGCAGTTGAGCGACTTTCGCGCCACGATGTACGAGCGCGCGATGAACAACACCGTGGGCGCCGACACCGCGCTGGCCAGCAACACCAGCCTCAAGACGCTGGACCTGCAGACCGACTACCTGAAGAAGGCCCTCGATGTGCAGAAGGCGTCGTGGTATCCCACCGTGACGGGCAGCGCCAGCCTGATGTGGCACTCGATGAGCAACGGCAGCCCCCTGTCGGGATTTCGCTGGAGCCGCGCATCGAGCGTGGGCCTGAACATCGCGTTCCCCATTTTCCAGGGCGGCCAGCGCTACTATAAGCAAAAGGAGGCCGAGATTGCCGTCGATGAGATGAAGTGGCAGCGAGAGAACCTGCAGCGCAGCCTGCAGATGCAGGTGGAGACGCAGAACGACGCCATTGCCAAGAGCCTGAAGCAGATTGAGAGCAACGACGCCGGAGTGCGCCAGGCCGAGAAGGCCAACCAGATTGCCCAGGAGAGCTTCAAAATCGGCGCTACCACCTTTATCCAGATGCGCGACACCGAGGACGCCCTGATGGCCGCCCGCCTGGCCTATTATCAGGCCATCTACAACTACCTGGTGGCCGAGAGCGACCTCGAGTATGTGCTGGGCAACACAAGTTATGTGAAGGAGTAACGGCCCTCGCGCCATTGCCCGATGACCGAGACAATAATAACAAAAACAAATATTTACATCATCAATGAAAACAAGACATTTTTTCCCGTTTGCCATTCTCGTCATGGCGCTGCTTGCCTCGTGCAACGGCAAAGACGACAAAAAGGCTGCCGCCAACCCCAAGGATGAACTGCCGTTGGTCGAAGTGGCCACCGTGGGCGTCGAAGCTGTGACGCAGACCAGCGAGTACACTGGCACCGTCGAGGCCTTCAAGACCAACAACATCTCGTCGAACAGCGGCAGCCGCATCAAGCAGCTGCTCGTCGATGTGGGGTCGCGCGTGTCGCGCGGCCAGCGCCTGGTTGTCCTCGACGACGTGAACATCGCCCAGCAGCAGATTGCCCTGGCCAACACCAAGCGCGAATTGGACCGCGCGCGCCAGTTGCTGAGCATTGGCGGCGGCACCCAGCAGGCTGTGGACCAGCTGCAGGCGCAGTATGACGCCGCAGCGCGCGCCATCCGCACCATGCAGGAGAACACCGTGCTCACCTCGCCCGTGAGCGGCGTGGTGGTGCAGAAGAACTACAATGCCGGCGACCTGCCCTCGGGCCTGCCCATCCTCGTCATCGAGCAGCAGCAGCCCCTCAAGGTCGTTGTCAATGTCAACGAGACCGAGTTGCCCAATGTCAAGAAGGGCATGCCCGTGAAGGTGAAGTTTGACACCTACGGCGACGAGACCTTCTCGGGCCAAGTTTATCTGATACATCCCACGGTTGACGCCACGAGCCGCACCTTCCAGGTGGAGGTGACCATCAGCAACAGCCAGAACAGGGTGCACTCCGGCATGTTTGCCCGCGTGGCCTTTGACTACGGCACCGTGAGCAGTGTCGTCGTTCCCGACATCGCCGTGCAAAAGCAGGTGGGCTCGGCCGTGCGCTATGTGTGGGTTTACCAGGGCGGCCAGGTTGAGTTCCGCGAGGTGGAACTGGGCGACCGTCTCGAGAACCGCTATCCCGTCAAGGGCGGCCTGGCAGCAGGAACCCAGGTGGTTGTCGCCGGCGCGGCGCGACTGACCGACGGCTGCAAGGTGAATGTGAAAAAGTAAACACTAATCCCCCCTAATCCAAAAGAGAATAACATTCAATTATGAGTCTATATTCCAGTTCAGTAAAGAAACCGGTGACCACGGCGATTATCTTTGTGGCACTGGTTGTACTGGGCCTGTTCTCGCTCAAGAAACTGCCGGTTGACCTGTTCCCCGACATCGAGACCAACACCATCATGGTGATGACATCCTACTCGGGCACCAGCGCGTCGGATATTGAGCAGAACCTGACCCGCCCCCTCGAGAACACGCTGAACTCGGTGGAGCACCTCAAGCACATCACTTCTAACAGCAGGGAGAACATCTCCATCATCACCCTCGAGTTTGAGTATGGTTACGACATCAATGTGCTGACCAACGACGTGCGCGACAAGCTTGACATGGTGTCGAGCATGCTGCCCGAGGACGCCAGCACTCCCGTCATCTTCAAGTTCAGCACCGACATGATTCCCATTGTGATGCTGTCGGTGTCGGCCGACCAGAGCATGCCGGGCTTGTACAAGATTCTTGACGAGAACGTGTCCAACCCGCTCGAGCGCATCGACGGCGTGGGCACCGTGTCGATTACCGGCGCCCCCGAGCGTGAGGTGCATGTGTACCTCGACCCCCTGAGCATGGAGGCCTATAACCTGAGCGCCGAGACGGTGGCCAGCCTCATCGGAGCCGAGAACCGCAACATCCCCGGCGGTACCTTTGACATCGGCAACGAGACCTACCCCCTGCGCGTGCAGGGCGAGTTTGCCGACCCCACCGAGATGGGCAACATCGTGGTGGGCATGTCGCCCACGGGAGGCGTGGTGCACCTGCGCGACGTGGCCCGCATCGACGACTCGCTGCAGGAGCGCGCCCAGGAGTCGTACAACAACGGCCAAAAGGGTGCCATGATTGTCATCCAAAAGCAGTCGGGCGCCAACTCGGTGAAGATTTCCGAGGAGATATCCAAGCAGTTGCCGGTCATCCAAAAGAACCTGCCCACCGATGTGAAACTTGACTACATCGTCGATACCAGCGACAACATCCTCAACACCATCAACTCGCTTGTCGAGACTGTGGTGCTGGCGTTGCTGATTGTGGGATTTGTCGTATTCTTCTTCCTGGGACGCTGGCGTGCCACCGTCATCGTGCTTGTCACGATTCCCGTGTCGCTCATCGCATCGTTCATCTACCTGTATGCAACGGGTAACTCGTTGAACATCATTTCGCTGTCGGCACTGTCCATTGCGATTGGCATGGTGGTCGATGATGCGATTGTGGTGCTGGAGAATGTGACCACCCATGTCGAGCGCGGCTCGGCGCCGTTGCAGGCATCGGTCCACGGCACCAACGAGGTGGCCCTCTCGGTAGTGGCATCGACGCTGACGCTGATTGCCGTGTTCTTCCCGCTCACGCTGGTGACGGGCATGACCGGCGTGCTGTTCAAGCAACTGGGCTGGATGGTGACCATCATGATGGTGCTGTCGCTCATCTGCGCGCTGGCGCTCACCCCCATGCTGTGCAGCCGCCTGCTCAAGCAGGACAGCAAGGACAGTCCCGCCTTCAAGAAGTTCTATGGTCCCATCGAGCGCATGCTCGACAAACTGGACCGTGGATTCGGCAAGTTGCTCAACGCTTGCGTGACGCACCGCCGGGTTACCATCCTGGTATGCCTGGGCCTGTTCATCGGTTCGATGTTCCTGATGAAGTTTGTGGGCAGCGAGTTCTTCCCCGTGCAGGACAATGGCCGCCTGGGCGTGAGCCTGGAGTTGCCCATTGGCAGCCGCGTGGACCAGGCTAAGGATGTGTGCTCGCGCATATGCAAGGAGTGGCGTGAGAAATATCCCGAAATCATGGTGTTTAACTACACCGTGGGCCAGGCCAGCAGCGACAACACTTGGGCGTCGATGCAGAACAATGGCAGCCACATCATCTCGATGAACATCCGCCTCACCGATGCCAACAAGCGCGACCGCAGCATCACCGAGATTGCGGGCCTTATGCGTCAGGACCTCACGCAGTACCCCGAGCTCAAGAAGGCGCTCGTCAACGTGGGTGGCTCGCGCGGCGGCGGCATGTCGGGACAGTCAACGCTCGACTATGAAATCTATGGCTACGACTTCACCAAGACCGATACCGTGGCACAGCAGCTCAAGCGCATCCTCGCCAAGATTCCGGGCGCTGCCGACATCAACATCAGCCGCAGTGACTACCAGCCCGAGTTCCATGTCGACTTTGACCGCGAGAAACTGGCGATTTACGGCTTGAACATCAGCACGGCCGCTACTGCTCTGCGCAACCGCATCAACGGCACCACGGCGAGCTATTACCGCGAGGACGGTGAGGAGTATGACATCAAGGTGATGTACGACCCCTCACACCGCCGCTCTATTGCCGACATCGAGAATATCATGCTCTACAACGGCATGGGCACGGGCGTGCGCCTCAAGGAGGTGGGCACCGTGGTCGAGCGCTTTAACCCGCCCACCATCGAGCGCAAGGACCGTGAGCGCATCATCACCGTGTCGACGGTTATTCAGGACCGTCCCATGAGTGAGGTGATTGCCGAGGCCCAGCCGCTCATCGACCAGTTGGATAAGCCCGGCGATGTATCCATCAGCCTGAGCGGTTCCTATGAGGACCAGCAGGACTCCTTTGGCGATCTGGCTATGCTGGGCATCCTCATCATCATGCTGGTTTACATGGTGATGGCGGCGCAGTTTGAGTCGTTCTCCTATCCCGGCATCATCATGACGTCCATCCTGTTCGCCTTCTCGGGCATCGCGCTCATCCTGTTCTTGACGAGAACAAGCCTCAATGTGATGTCGATGATTGGCGCTATCATGTTGATTGGTATTGTGGTGAAGAACGGTATTGTGCTCATCGACTACATCAACCTGAACCGTGAGCGTGGCATGAGCATTCGCCGCTCGGTCATCAGCGGCGGCGAGTCGCGTCTGCGTCCTGTGCTCATGACCTCGCTGACCACCATCCTGGGCATGGTGCCCATGGCCATTGGCACCGGCGTGGGCAGTGAGTTGTGGAGGCCCATGGGCATCGCCATCATTGGCGGTCTCACCATGTCCACCTTCATGACGCTGCTGTTTGTGCCCACCATGTACTCCATCTTTGCATTCAACGGCGTGAAGCGCCAGCGCAAGAAACTCTTCAAGGCCCGCAAGCGCAAGCAGCAAGTGGCCGAGTGGCGCAAGGCCGATAAAAATAAGGACTAAAAACCAAGGACTAAAACAATATGAAAGCGATATTTATAGCCTTTGACCAGGCCTATTATGAGGACATCGTCAACATGCTGCAGCAGAGCAGTTGCCGCGGATTCACCGGCTGGACCGAGGTCCAGGGCCGCGGCACCCGCAACGGAGAGCCGCACTATGCCAGCCACGCGTGGCCCTCGGTGGCGTCGGCCATCATGACCATCGTCGAGGATGACAGGGTGGACACCGTCCTCAACCAGTTGCACGAGATGGACCTCGCCACGCCCAAGTTGGGCCTGCGCGCATTTGTGCTCCCTGTGGAGCGAACCATCTGATGCGGTAAAGCAATCAACCTTTTGTATGTGCAAGACTTGTCCTTGTGGGGCAAGTCTTGCCATTTTCAACAAATATGACTACCTTTGCGGTCACAATAACTGAACATGAAGACCTGTCAACTGCTCATATCGGCACTGGTGATTGTGGTGGCGTCGGCCATGAACATGGCGTCGGCCCAGGAACTCGAGCGCGCCTCGTCCAAGCAACAGCCCGCCAAGAAGATGCAGCGCGTCGAGCCCTCCTATGCCTGGAGCGTGAGCGACCCGCTGGGCCTGCACTACGAGTGTGGCATCGATACCGCCTTTGAGGACTACCATCGGCGCTTCGTGCCCTCGATGGTGAGCAGCGCGTGGGCCACCACGGGCAACTTTGGCGCGCCGGGACAGGACCAGGTGTTCATGGACCGACCCGCAGTGAGCGACTTCTTCCTCGAGGACGCCATCGGCGCGTGGATGCACAACACCGCCACCATGCGGTGGTACAACACGCGCATTCCCATGACGCTGCTGGGCCACTCCACGGGCGGCGACAAGTACAGCAACCAGGACCGCACCACACTGGAGTTCTCGGGCAATGTGGACAAGCGCACCCAGGTGGGCGGCGCGCTGGACTACATCTACAGCAAGGGTTCCTATGATGTGCAGGCCGACAAGGACTTCACGTGGCGCCTGTTTGGCTCGCACATGGGCGACCGCTATGAGATGCAGGCGTTTTTTGACCATTACAACTACACCACCAAGGAGAGCGGCGGCATCACCGACGACCGCTACATTACCGACCCCGCCGAGGTGCAGGGCGGCGTGACCAAGGTGGACAACAAGAGCATACCCACGCTGCTGAGCAATGCCCACAGCCACTTGGAGGGAAGCCAACTGTACCTCAACCAGCGTTACAAGGTGGGATTCTACCGCTACCGCCGCGACAGCGTCACCGACACTGTCATCGACCGCACCTATGTGCCCGTGACAAGTTTCATCTGGACGCTGGACTTCAAGAATGCGCGACACCGCTTTCTCAACGGGTCGGGCTATGAGGACACGACTTTCTTCAATCACACCTATCTGGGGCTGGGCGGCACCGACGAGGGCACGCGCTACTGGCGCCTGCGCAACACGCTGGGCATTTCGATGCTTGAAGGCTTTAACAAGTATGCCAAGTTCGGCTTTGCCGTCTATGCCACCCACGAGGTGCGGCGCTACACTCTGGTGCGCGACAGTGTGTCGGGCAGCGAAGTGTTGCCTCGCGGCCTTGAGCCTGTGCCCGTGAGTCTGGAGCGCAGCACTACTCAAAATGTGATGTGGCTGGGCGGACAACTGACTAAGCAGCGCGGCTCGCTGCTGCGCTACAATGCCACGGCGCAGTTTGGCGTGCTGGGCGATGTAACGGGCGAGATTGACCTGTCGGGCGATGTCACCACCCGCGTGCGCATGGCGGGCGATACGGCAAGCCTGCGCGCCTACGGCTATTTCAAGAATTTGGCGGTGCCTTATCTGCTCAACAACTATGTGTCCAACCACTACATTTGGCACAACGACTTTGACAAGACCAAGCGCGTGCGCATTGGCGGCGAATTGGACATCCCTTTCACTTGGACCAATGTCAATGTGGGCTATGAAACGCTCAACGACTTCATCTACATGGGTCCCGACGCTGTGCCTGTGCAGCATGGCGGTTCCATCAGCGTGTTCAGCGCAACCTTGCAGCAGGGCCTGCACTTCAAGGCGTTTAACTGGGACAACCGCGTGACGCTGCAGACCAGCAGCAACGAGCAGGTGCTGCCGCTGCCCAAGTTCTCGATATACAGCAATCTGTACGCCAAGTTTGTGATTTCAAGGGTATTGCATGTGCAGTTGGGTGTTGACGGCAACTACTACACCAAGTATTACGCGCCGGTCTACAACCCCGCCACCATGTCGTTCTATAGCCAGCAGGACCAGCAGTGTGGCGGCTTTGCCATCATGAACCTGTATGCCAACTTCAAGATGAAGCAGGCGCGCTTCTTTGTCGCATGGACCCATGTGAACCAAAAGTTTACCAGCGGCACGGCCTACTTCGCCAGCCCGCACTATCCCCTCAACCCCGCCAGAATCCAATTCGGCGTGTCGGTCAACTTTGTGAACTGACGAGAGAGGCCCGCGTCATCCTGCAACAGAATAGCAAAAACCGCCCGAAAAGGCGGTTTTTTTGCTGATGGGCTATATCTCGTCGTCGTCGGGGTTGTTGCGCCAGTTGATGAGGTAAACGCGCTCGCGGGCGCGGGTGACGGCGGTGTAGAGCCAGCGGTAAAAGTCCATCGAGAGCATGGTATCGGGCATGATGCCTCCCATGTCGATGAACACATTGCGCCACTGTCCGCCCTGCGCCTTGTGACAGGTGACGGCATAGGCATACTTGACCTGCAGGGCGTTGAAGTAGGGGTGCTCCTTCAAGGCCTTGAAGCGCTGCCGCTTGTCGCCGGTGAGTTCGGCCATCACCTCGTTGAACAGGCGGTCGGCCTGCTCGCGGGTGAGGGCGGGGGTGTCGCTCATGAGGCAGTCCACCACGATTTTGGCATCCATCTCGATGCCGCCGTGGTCAGGCAACTCAATGGTGACATTGGCAAAGCGCAGGCCGTAGCGGCGCTCCACGTCGCCCCATACGCGCTTGATGCGGCACACGTCGCCGTTGGCCACAAAGTCCACATTCTCATAGTCGCGCGCCCAGTAGTAGTTGTTCTTGGCCACGAGCAGCATGTCGCCGCCCGTGAGCAGGTCCTCGCGGTAGAGGATGCTGTTGCGGATGCCCTGGTTGAACAGTGTGGCGCGCTTGTTGCTGCGGGTGACGATGATGGTCTGGTCCATGCCATCGCGGTCGTAGCAGTCGCCGATGGTCTCGAGCAGGAACTCGCTCGACACGGCCTGGATGTCCTCCATGCCGTCGAGGTCGAAGCGCGGCCGTCCCAGCGTGCCGTCTTCCATAGCGCGGCGCAGCAGCGTGGCGTTGTGCAGGATGCCCGACTCCTCGGCCTGGCGCGCGATTTGGCTCAGTTGCACGCCATACACCGTCAGCCCCATCGCTGCCAGGCGGTCGCTGTCGAGCGCCGGACTGGACAACTGCCCCACGGGCGGCAACTGTGCGTTGTCGCCCAGCAGCACCAGGCGGCAGCCCTGCCCGTTGAAGACATATTGCGTCAGGTCCTCGAGCAACTGCCCGCTGCCAAACATCGAGCCGTCGTTGGTGTTGCCAATCATTGACGCCTCGTCAACGATAAACGCGGTGTCGGTGTGCTTGTTCTCGGCAAGACCAAAGGATTCGATGCCATAGCCTTGCTGGCGGTATATCTTGCGGTGGATGGTATTGGCCGGATGCCCCGAGTACTCGCTGAAAATGTGTGCCGCACGCCCCGTGGGCGCCATCAGCACCGACTTCATCCCCAGCCCGTGCAACGCCTTGACGATGGCGCCCGTGAGCGATGTCTTGCCCGTGCCAGCATAGCCGCCCAGGATGAACACCGCGCGCTCGGGGGCGTAGAGCAGGAAGTTGGCAACCGCCACAATGGCAAGCATTTGCTCATCGTTGGGGTCATAGGGGAGCCACGACAACACGTCGGCGGCGAGGCGCTTCACGCGCTCGTCGCGACGATCGACACCGCGGGTGTTGGTGTAGCTGTGCAGGCAGTTCTCGGGATTCATGGCGTCAAATTTATAAAAAATCGCCGAAATCGTGCACTTATTTTGCAGAATTGTATTACCTTTGCCCCGCATTTCGGCCAAGGAGTGGTGCTCGAGTGGCTGAAGAGGCACGCCTGGAAAGCGTGTAACCGTCAAAAGCGGTTCGCGAGTTCGAATCTCGCCCACTCCGCTCAAGGACAAGAAGTTACAACTTCTTGTCCTTTTTTTGCGTCGATAAATACGTGGTAGAGTAAAGCCTTTAATTGTGTGGTGTTAAGTCCCAATTCATCTATTTCATTATGAATTTCATTCAAATAAGCCTCCGGCGAAAGAACACTCTTATTGTCATTCTTCTTTTCGTACCCGTTCAGAAAATAGATATAAAGGCATCTTGCTTCGAATCCTTTGTTCTTAAGAAATGCAGTTGTTGCAAGTCGATTTGCCAATTGATAGTAGTGGCCGAGGCATTTTTCTTTTTTTATCGATATGTTTTGCTGTTTCAAGTTTTCATAGATGAAATTCTTAACATCCTCTTTAGAGTCTCCCCCATGTTTATCAATATCATTATCTTTCATTTCATCAATGTGTGCTTTTGCTTCAACAAGATAAATAATATTATTCAACTCAAAAACAGCATCTCAGCTTTGAGTGTTGCTCCAACCATTAATATACCCATCAGCATGTTGATTCTTTCCAAGGAATGACAGACCTTTAACTTCTATGTCAGGTGCGGTTATCTTTTCGCTAAACTTAAAGTCATGCCACATTGCTGTCCACTAAACATTTAGATCTAGCAAAATGCCGGTTAGTTGATTTTATAAAAGGCTCAAAATCAATGGTGTTTTTTGCTAAGTATCTAATATTCAATTCAATTGTGATTTCAAATCCGTTGACCTCAAAAATTCATATAATGAACTAAAAGTCAATGGATTATAACGATAATTGCGATTTTTTAATGGACACCAATGGTCATGCCATTTAAAAGAACCGTCTGATACATCAATAGCTTTTCTAATGATTGTTTCTAAGAGTTCACGATGGCGAGCCATAAAGCGCATTAAGTGCCATTCGCTATCATAACCATATCCTATTTTTGCCATAATGATACTAATTTAAATTTTTGATAAAAGATGTTATGCAAAGTTACATAAAATTATTGTTATATTCTACTGTCCTTGGTTGCCCAGTCCCGGAGTTTGTCGGGATTCTCGTTATCGACAAAGACAGTCCGCAGGGTGATGTCGTTCTGGGAGCGACTGGTGCTGAAGAAATAGTCAAATAGCATGTCCAATGACCTTCTGCGCTCGTCGATAAAACGCTGTATGTCCTTGCTGAATGCTTCCTTAACACTGAGGCCAGCAGGCATGATGATGTGGATGAAGCATAAAACGCCGTAGTTGGGGTGTATTCCTGACATTGGCATCAGCGCGTCGCTCAAATCAGTGAAGATGTCGTTGGCGCTGTTATAGGTGTACCTGTTTTCTACAAGATTCACTATGTTAAAATCAAATATCCATTCCATGTCGCACAGCCGGCATGAGGAGTTCTCAAGACGGGCACCTGCCTGCGGAGCGTAGATTTGCTCCAGCAGGGTCAGGCGTTCGGTCGTCGTCAAGTTCTCAAGAATTCTCATTGTTCGTTCATTTCTTTCCACAGGCGTTCGGCTTCTTGCTGGTATAGGGCGAACTGCAGTTTAGACCCATCGAATCCGTTTAGAGGGACCCGCTCGAAGAATTGGGAGTAGAACTCGCGGGCGTCGTAGTCTTCCCATGAGCGCCACGCCATTGCGCTCCAGTCCCATTTGTTGATGAACTTGCGGACAAGTTCGTTGGTCATTCTCACGTTAGGGTTCGCGGTGAGGGATTTCCAGTTCCACAGGTGGGCGAGGGTTTCGATTCCTTCGGCCGTTACTGCCTGGCCGCGGGCGCATCTTGAGAACAGGTTCCAGTTCAGTTTGTCTTTCCATCGCAGGGCCATCTCGGTGGTCCACTGGATTTCGTTGTTTCGGGACACCTCGTCCCACAGTAGCCGCTGCTCGTACCTTTCCAGGTGGGTTGCCGCCAGGTGGCGTTTTCGCGAGACGGTCATCCATGCCTGCCGTTCGATTTGTTTTTCCAGACCTGCTGCCATTTCCACTCGGCGCATCTGTGCCTGATTGTTGATTATTACTTCGTCCATTTTCTTGAAAAATTAAGAATTGAAATATTTGTTTATTTGTGAAATTTTATATATATGGGGACTTGTTTTTTGGTTGCCCATATTATATAATACGAGTTAGAAATCTTAACACTCGTATAATTATGTTAAAATCCAATGGTTTTATGGATTTTTCTACTCCCAGATAGTTGCAAATCATCCTAAAAATCCTACTCGAATGCCCATGAATATTGAGTTTAAGAAAGTTCAATATTTCAAAGCTGACCACCCGGCTCATCCCATATCTCGCTTACACCCGTGGCGCTTGATTCAGGTTCCGCCTAAACAATCGAGAGGGCATGCCAGCATTTTTGGCACGCCCTCCCGGTGGAAATAGTGGTTAAACACCACCTAAATTGAGGTCATCAAAACAATTTCTTGGTACTTGTTACTGCACCGCTCTTGTAGCGGGTAACGATGATGTTGATGCCGTTCCACGGCTCCTTGCTCTGGAGGCCGGCCATGTTCACATAGGTCACCGACTCAATCTCTTCGTCGGTGAATAGTCTGCCGAGGCCTGTGTCGTCATTCAAGGTGAGGGAAACCAGCGTTACCTCTTGGGAGCCGCTGGTGGCGGTGGTGCCGTCCACATAGTTGGCGACAACATAGTAGGAGTAGGTGGCGCCGGCAATCAGGTTGTCCACCGTGAATGAGGTTGTGCCGGGATTGATGCCCGTGACCTCGATGGCGGTGTCGCCGCCGGTCACACTGGCATTGAAGCTTGGGGTGCCCTCATAAATCTCGATGAGCGTCATGTAGGGCGAGTTGCTTGAGTTGCTCGAGGTGATGGTAATCTGGTTGTTGGAACTGCCCGTCACGGTCCATGAATAGCTCTCACCCGCAGCAAAGGTATGGCCTACAGCCGATGTCCTTGCCGACTTGACGGTGATGTTACCCTTGCCGTTGTTGTTGTCGAGGGTGGTAATTTTTACGGTGAAGGTGGCATTGTTGTAGCCGGCGGGAATCGTGTAAGTAATCTGGCCCTTGAAAAGCCACGAGTTGGTGAAGTACAGCACGCCGTTGCCGCCCTTTACGCTGGAGCCGCCCCACGGCGAGCGAAGCGTCACGGACTTGTAGCTGCCGGTGTACTGGCTGCCGTCGAGCACTGCAATCGGGGTTATCTCAGGCTCGTCGGGGGTATCGGGCATCGAGTCGAGGTTGACGTGCAGCGTGTAGCTCGACACGCTGGCGTTGGGCACATTGTGCGTCCAGTTGGCGGTGAAGGCGCTGGAGCCGACACCGGTGGCCGCGCCAATCACGGGCGTGGCTTTGGCAACAGTGGCGGTGCCCGTCAGCGTCACGGTCTTGCTCTGTGCGCCCTGGCTGGCCACGGTGACGGTGGCGGTCTGCGTGCCGGCCACGGTGGGCGCATAGGTGACGGTCACGTTCACGCCGCCCTCGGCATTGGCGGCCGATATGGACGACGTGGAGATGCCGAAGACATCTGCGCCGCTCACACTCAGCGCTACGTTGCCGGTGAGGTCGGTGCCGGTCACCTTGAAGGTGGCAGTCTGCGTGCCGCCAAGGTTGGCGGCCATGTTCAGCGATGCGGGAGTAACGGTCAGGGTGGGCGTGGGTGCAGGCTCGTCGTCTCGGGTGGTGACGGTCTGCTCGTTGCTCCAGGCACTCTCGGTGCCGTCGGTATAGACAGCTTTGACCTTATAATTGTAGGTGGTGCCAGCATCCAGGCCGTTGACATCATAGAATTTGCCCGTGATGCCCGTGATGGTGATTTCGCCAGCCGCATTGAGCGACGCATTGCCGGCATAGACCTTAATCATTGCCACATCGGCCGAGTAACTGCTGCCGGGCGAGGAGATGGAAATCACGTCGCCCGCGCTGCCCCTGACAACCCAAGTGTAGGTCTCACCAGCGGCAAAGGTGTGGCTGGTCATCGATGAATTAGTCGCCCCAACGGTGAAATTGCCAGCACCGTAGCTGTTGGTGACGGTGGTAATCTGCAAACTGAAGGTGGCGTTGTCGTAGCCAGCGGGGATGGTATAGGTGATCTTGCCGTTACGGCTGAGGTAGAAGGCGTTGTTGCCGGCCATGACATTGCTGCCGCCCCACGGCGCGGGCAGCGTGACTGCGGCATAACTGTCAGGGTAGTCGTTGCCGTCAAGTGTGCCGAGCAGTGTGGTTGTGGGTTGTGCGGGCGTGTTTTGGTTGCCGACCATCAAGGTGTAGCTCAGCACATTGGCGCTCGCAGTCTGGTCGGTCCATGCCGCGCGGAAGCTTGAACTGGTGATGTAGTCACCGTTGGGGGCGCTCATCACTGGGTCATACTTTGCGGTGGGCTCATCGGGCTCTTCCACGCCAGTAGTAACGGTCTGTTCGTTGCTCCAGGCACTCACGGTGCCATCGGCGTAGATGGTTTTGACCTTGTAGGTGTAAGTGGTGCCTGCATCCAAGCCTGTGACATTATAATACTTGCTGGTGATGCCAGTGATGGTGCGTTCGGCCGAAGCGTTGAGCGACACATTGCCGGCATACACGTTAATCATTGCCATGTCTGGCGAGTAATTGCTGGCGGTTGAACTGATAGTAATCACATCTCCCGCACTGCCGCTGACAACCCAGGTGTAGGTCTCGCCCCTCGAGAAGGTGTGGCCCGCCGACGAGGTTCTTGTTGACTTCACAGAGAAATTTCCCGAACCATAAGAGTTGGTGACGGTGGTAATCTGTACGCTGAAGGTGGCATTGTCGTATCCGGCGGGGATGGTGAAAGTAACCATGCCGCCGCGGTTGATGTAAATGGCGTTGTTGCCGGCCATGACACTGTTGCCGCCCCACGGCGACTTGAGTGTGATGGCGCTGTAACTGCCAGGGTACTTGCTGCCGTCAACCGTGCCCAGCAGCGTGGTGGTGGGCTGAGCCGGAGTTCCCGGGCCGCTGACCATCAGGGTGTAGCTCGACACCTTGGAACTTGCGGTCTGGTCGGCCCATTCGGCACGGAAGCCCGAACTGGTGACGTGGTCGGCATTGGGTGCGCTCATCACGGGAACATACTTGGTGCTGGGAGCCTTGGTCGCGGTGCCCGTCAGGGACACAACCTGGGCCTCGGCGCCCTCAGTCGACACATTGATGGCAGCGTTGTGGGTGCCTACTGCGGTGGGCGCATAGGTGACGGTCACGTCAACACCGTTCATGGCATCAGTGGCCGTGATGGACGAGGTGGAGATGCCAAAGACGTTCACGCCGCTCATGGTCAGCATGACGTTGTCGGTGAGGTCGGTGCCAGTCACCCTGAATGTGGCGGTGGACATCTCACCGGCATAGGCCGACATGCCGAGCGAAGCAGGTGTCACGGTGAGTGTGGGAGGTCCCGCGGGCTCGTCGGGACTGAGGTCTATCTCCTGGGTGTTGCTCCAGGCGCTCTCGGTACCGTTGATGTAAACGGCCTTGACCTTATAGACAAAGGTGCCGGTGGTGTCAAGGTTGCTAATGATGTGGGACTTGTCGGTAATGCCCGTGATGGTGCGCATGGTGCTGCTGCCCGTCTCGCTGGTGCCGATGGGGCTGTTGAACGATGCATTGCCGGCAAAGATTTCAATCTTGCGGATGCCCACAATGTTGTCGATAGAGCCGATAGAAATCCTGTCGCTTCCCATGCAGTTAAGTACAAAGGTGTACTCAGTGCCGTTGTCGGTCAGGGCTTGGCGCCTGGAGTCGACCTTGGTGCCAACCTTCAGGGTTGTGCTGCCATAATTGCTCGAGTAGTAGGAGTTGGCGGTCACCTTGACGGTTACTTTGTTGGTGCCCGAAATGTTGTAGTCGGGCGATTCAAGAATGCCGCCGGTGATGAGCATGCCCGTGTTGGCAAACACTGGCGCCAATGATGTCCATCCGCCGCCCAGATAGCCGTTAAGGTAGGCCGAAATGTCAGTCAGATAGCCATCGGAGTTTTTGACCGGCTGAACATTGGCCAGGTCGATGCTGTAAATCAGGTTGGCCGTGGGCAGGGTGCTCTTCTCGTTGACCTGCAGGGTGTAGCTCACGACATTGGCATTTGGTGTCTCGTCGGTCCAGGTGGCGCGAAAGCCCGTGCCGATGATGTCATTAGCGGTGGGAGCGGTCATCACGGGAGTGTAAGTCTCGATGGCGGCGGGTTGCGCGTTGCCTGTCATCGACACGCCCACCTCGGCTGCGCCGTTGCTCAGCAGCTTGACGTTGGCCATGTGGGTGCCTGCGGCACAGGGCATGTAGGTCACGGTGACCGTGGCTCCGCTGGCGGCCGCACTGGCGCTGATGGTAGAAGGCGACACGCTATAAACGCCGTTGGCATCGGTCAGTTGCAGATCAATGTCGTCGGTGAGGTTGATGCCAGTGACGGTAAAGGTCTTGGTCTCAGTCCCCCCGATAACGGTGTTGAATCCAAGCGTTGAGGGGGTGACTGTAATGCGTGGGATGGTGCTCGAAGCCGGCGGCTGGATGCCGATGACCATCTGCTGATATACGCTGAAGTTATAAGTGTTGTAGCCAAAGGAGTTGAGGGCACACCAGCCGTTGCCCGTGCCGCTCCAGCCAAAGTTGACATGGTACTTGCCGGTGGAACTGTTGTAGCCGTCGATATTGAACGAGTGGCCTCCGCCAGTAGTACTCACGGCACAAAAAACGACGGGACGACCCGCCGACATCTCCTCCTGAATCATTGCGGCCCACTCTGTGTCGCTGTAGAGGGTGGTGCCGCCGCTGTAGGCGCTGGTCTTTTTCACGGTGCGGGCGCTGGAGGCGTCATAGCCGAAGAAGGTGAACGCGTCACAGATGTTGCCCACGCTGTCCACATTCACGCCGCTGCCGCCTGCCGACGAAGTGCCATATTCCATGCGCTCGGCTTGCCCCACATAGTGCATCAGCGTGGCCACCGCATTGCTCTGGGCGGTGGTATAGCCGCTGGCGTAACTGTCAAGCATGTTTGCCCAGTCAAAGGTCGTGGAAGGCAGCGCCGGATGGGTATAACTCTTGGTGCCGTAGCTCGAGTAGCTGATGACCGACTCATAGCCGGGGACATCGGGAGTCGCGGCAGTGGGATATTTCCAGTAGTGGAACACCATCGCGGCCGATGTGGCGGGACACCCCGTCAGGCACTGGTAGTTGAGAAATTTAAGCTGGTTGTTGTAAGGCGCCGACTGGTCCCAGTTGCTGGTCAGCAGCGGGCCATAGACGCCCGAACGCAAAGACCTGCCGTTTCCCGAGGGAAGCAGCAGGTTAGGGCGTAGGTTGGGGTTGCGTTGAAGAAACATGATCTGGTCTCGGTACTGGCCCAGCAGGTCCTGCAGGCCAGGAGGGATGCTGCTCACGTTGGGCAGGGGGTGGTCACCGACCATGAGGATTTCCTCGGCTCGGTCGTCACCCGCAACAACGATGAAGTTGGAGGGCGTGTTGTAGATGTAATAAACGGGGTCGGCAACTTTGCCTTCGCCTGTTTCGGCCTTGAGCAGCACCGGCACAATTGCAGCCGGAGACATCAATTTGCCCGCATACAACTCATTAATTAAAAAGCGTTGCGCCTTCATCATGGCCGTCGTCTGATCAACAGGTGCGGCGGACAATGACATCGTCACCAACGCAGCAGTCAGTAAATAAATAAATCTCTTCATAATCCCCTTTAGTTATAATGTATAATGGTAAAAATTCTGGTTAATAAGCTTTACAGTGCCGCAAAGATAATATACTTTTTTAATTACGGAAATTTTTATGCAATTATTTGTTGAAAAGTGTAACTATTTTGTCGCAAAATGATAAATTTTAAAAAAATGTGCTGACTTTTTATTAAATCAACATTGTTTGGATTTGGATTAATATTTAATTATCTTTGCACTAATTTTTTGAACATATTATCACAATAAATACAACACGGCATGAAATCAGCAAGCAATATGCGCGAGGTGCTGGCGTTCCTCAAGCGCCTGTCGGCCAACAACGACCGCTCGTGGTTCAAGGAGCGCAAGGCGGCAGAGTATGACCCCCTGCGGCAGGCGTGGGAACAGGACATGGAGCGCCTCATCGCCATGGTGGCGGACTTTGACCCCATGGCGCGGGGACTCACCGTCAGGGACAGTGTGTACCGCATCTACCGCGACACGCGTTTCTCGCACGACAAGCGGCCCTACAAGGACTTCTTTTCGGGCGTCATTGGCAAGGGCGGGCGGCACACTGTGCAGTCGTGCTACTATGTCCACTTTGGGGCGCAGGACCTGCTGCTGGGCGGCGGCATCTGGCAGCCCGACAAGGCTGTGCTGGACCGCCTGCGCGCGCTCATCGACGCCGAGGGCGACGAGTTTCTCGCCCTCGTCAGCGAGCCGGCGTTTGCCGATCGCTACCGCTGGTCGTCGCGGTCGCTCATGCGCATGCCCAAGGGCTGGCCCGACGACCACCCCCTGGCCCGGTTCATCAAGATGAAGGAATACCTGCTGGAGATGCGCCTCGATGAGCGCTACTTTGACTGCGACGACTGGGTAGCGCGTGTCGCCCAGGACCTCCAGCCCCTCCACCCCCTGCACCAGTTCCTGAACTATGTGTTTGAGTGAATAGGGGAATCGATGCTTACAGATTGTAAGTTAGGATTTTGCCAGCAATTGTGGGTAAAATCTGTTCTTTTTGCTACACTAATGGGGCTAAAGTGGCGTGTTTTGCCACAATATTTGCCCATTTAACGGCACTAAACGGCAAAAAATCGGTAAATGGGTGTTAATTTTCAACATTTATGGTGTGCGGTAATGAAAAAAGTACTACTTTTGTCTCGGGCTCTGCCGAAGGGGCCCCGTGTATACCTTAAATGACGAAACATTTCACACAACACATAAAAAGTATTTAGAGTAGTTCAATGAAGAAATTATCACTTTTCCTTTTGGCGGCATTGTCCTCGCTGGGGATGTATGCCAGTGAAGCCGACCTTGTGGTGCCTGAGTCGGTGCATGACTTGAGTTTTCTGCACATTGGATTCATCGTCACCGTGCTGGGCATGCTGTTTGGCCTGTACCACTTTGTCAAGACCAAAAAACTGCCCGTTCACCAGTGCATGCGCGAGATTGGCGAGGTCATTTACAAGACTTGCTCCACCTACCTGAAGCAGCAGGGCCGTTTCCTGGCCATCCTGTTCATCTTCATCGGCGTGGTGGTAGCGTTCTACTTTGGCGCGCTCAACGGCATGGCGTGGTGGGAAGTGCTCATCATCCTGCTGTCCACCGTGATTGGCATGCTCGGCTCCTATGCCGTGGCTGCCTACGGCATCCGCATGAACACCTATGCCAACGCGCGCATGGCGTTTGCCTCGCTGCGCCGCGACCCGCTGCGCCTGCTCAACATCCCGTTGAACGCGGGCATGAGCATCGGCGTGATGCTGGTGTGCGTTGAGCTGCTCATCATGCTGGTGATTCTGCTGCTCGTGCCGTGCGACCTAGCGGGCGTGTGCTTCATCGGCTTTGCTATCGGCGAAAGCCTGGGCGCCAGCGCGTTGCGCATCGCAGGCGGCATTTTCACCAAGATTGCCGACATCGGCAGCGACCTGATGAAGGTGGTGTTCAAGATTGGTGAGGACGACCCGCGCAACCCCGGCGTGATTGCCGACTGCACGGGCGACAACGCCGGCGACAGCGTGGGCCCGACGGCCGACGGCTTTGAGACCTACGGCGTGACGGGCGTGGCCCTGGTGTCGTTTATCCTGCTTGCCGTGAACAACCCCGATGTGCAAAAAGACCTGCTGATTTGGATTTTCTCGATGCGCATCCTCATGGTCATCACCTCGGTGGTGGCCTACTGGATCAACAAGGGCGTGTGCCGGGCCAAGTATGCCGGCAAGGACACGCTGGACTTTGAGAAGCCGCTCACGAGTCTCGTATGGATTGCTTCGCTGCTCAGTATCGCAGTCACCTACATTGTGTCTTACTTCCAGCTGGGCAGCTTGGGCGCCAACCTGTGGTGGCAGCTGGCGAGCGTCATCTCGCTGGGCACACTGGGCGCAGCATTGATTCCCGAGATTACCAAAGTGTTCACCTCGCCCAAGTCGGGCCATGTCCAGGAGGTGGTCAAGGCCTCGCATCACGGTGGTGCGTCGCTGAATATCCTGAGCGGATTTGTAGCGGGCAACTTCTCGGGCTTCTGGACCGGACTGGCGTTTGCCCTGCTGATGTTTGCGGGCTATGCCTTCTCAATTGACATTCCCGCAGACATGATGGTCTATCCCGCCATCTTTGCCTTTGGCTTGGTGGCCTTTGGCATGCTGGGCATGGGCCCCGTGACCATCGCCGTTGACAGCTATGGCCCCGTGACCGACAACGCCCAGAGCGTGTATGAACTTTCGCTCATCGAAGAAGTGCCCGACAAGGACGCGCAGATTGAGCGCGACTTTGGCTTCAAGCCCGACTGGGAGAAGGCCAAGCATTACCTGGAAGAGAACGACGGCGCGGGCAACACCTTCAAGGCCACTGCCAAGCCGGTGCTCATCGGCACCGCCGTGGTGGGCGCCACAACGATGATTTTCTCCATCATCCTGGTGATTCAAAAGACCCTGGGCGTTGACCCCGCGAGCCTGCTCAACCTGCTCAATGCCTACACCATCATCGGCTTCCTGTTGGGCGGCTGCGTCATCTACTGGTTTACCGGCGCATCAACCCAGGCTGTGACCGTGGGCGCCAACCGCGCCGTGGCATTCATCAAGGACCACATCAAGCTCGACCCCAACGCCCCCAAGAAGGCCGACACCAAGTCGTCGGTCGAGGTGGTGAAGATTTGTACCCAGTATGCCCAAAAGGGTATGTTCAACATCTTCCTGGCCATCTTCTTCTTTGCGCTGGGTATCGCCTGTCTGGCGTCGCCGGGCAGCGTGGGCGGCGACAACGCCGTGTCGTTGTTTGTGTCCTACCTGATTTCGATTGCCCTGTTCGGCCTGTTCCAGGCCGTGTTTATGGCCAATGCCGGCGGCAGCTGGGACAACAGCAAGAAGGTTGTCGAGGTTGACCTGGACCTCAAGGGCACCGACCTGCACGACGCATCGGTGGTGGGCGACACCGTGGGCGACCCCTTCAAGGACACCTCGAGCGTCTCGCTCAACCCCATCATCAAGTTCACCACGCTGTTTGGCTTGCTCGCCATGGAGATGGCCATCAGCGACAACTTCCGCGCCGTGGCGCCCTGGGTGGGCATCGTGTTGGTGCTGGTAGCCATCTACTTTGTGTGGCGCTCGTTCTACCGCATGCGCATCGACGACAGCATCGAGAACATCCTCAAGAGCTACGGCAAGCAGTAACGCTCAGTTGAGCTAAAAAGTTTGCGGACACTATCCCCGCGTCACACAGGCCGCGACCTGTGAGACGCGGGGTTTTTTTCAAGTCAAGGCCCCGGACGGGCAGCCACCCACTGCAATGCGGGCTGAAAATCCGCGATTTACCATCGTCGGTTCACGGGGACAGAAAAACAAGTTGTCCAAGTTGTCACCTGTTGTTCCTGTTGTTTGACAACCCGATGTGAATTGGCCGCCTGGTTTTTTGGGGGGCATATATGCTTGATTTATCAAATTTTGTGTATCTTTGCACCGTCTTGGCGCGCGGCGGGCCTTGGGGCATAGCGGCGGGGCGGGACACCGCATCATGCTAAAAGCGTCATGGATGCTTTGTTCCACGGCATCGCAGGGGACATTGCGGGACATGGAGGCCCGCGCTTTTGGCATTGTTGCAGCATAACCAATTTTTATTCGCCTTTCAGGGCTTCGAAGGCAAACAAACAACAATTTTCTTACATTATGAAGAAATCTTTATCCCTCATCGTGCTGGCAGTGGCCCTGCTCCTGCCCGCTACCGCCGCAGCCGTTGACTTTACCGTGGACGGCATCAACTACAGCACCAGTGGCACCGAAGCCACCGTAACCGGAAGTGACTTGACGGAAGTGAACATCCCTGCTACCGTCACCTACGACGGCACAACCTACTCCGTCACCGCAATCGGCGAAAGGGCGTTCCAAAACTGCTCTGGACTGACGAGCGTGACCATCCCTAACTCCGTCACCTCCATCGGCATGTATGCGTTCAATAACTGCACTGGACTGACGAGCGCCACCCTCCCCAACTCCGTCACCTCCATCGGTGACGGTGCGTTCTATTACTGCACTAATATGACGAGCGTGAACATTCCCAACTCCGTCACCAGCATCAACTACCAAACGTTCAGTGGTTGCTCTAGCCTGGCGAGCATAACCATCCCCAACTCCGTCACCACCATCGGCTACAACGCGTTCATGAACTGCTCTAGCCTGACGAGCGTGAACATCCCCAACTCCGTCACCACCATCGGCATCCAAGCGTTCGCTTTCTGCTCTAAACTGACGAGCGCTACCATCGGCAACTCCGTCACCAGCATCGACCACCTTGCGTTCGGTTTCTGCGGTCAACTGACGAGCGTTACCAGCCTGAGGCCCGAGGCCATTTCCATTCCCGCAGACGCTTTCACGACCTACACCACTACAACGCTCTATGTGCCCGCTGGCTCCCGTGATTCCTATGCGAATACCGCTGCTTGGAGCAGTTTCCTTAACATTGTTGAGATGGAGGCCACTGCAAGCCCCAGCATCTCCATCACCGCTGGCGAGCAGGTTTACTACCTGAACGTCACTGCTGCTGCCAGCGACGCCGATGCCGACCTCTACTACCGCGTGCAGCTCGACGGCGGCGACTGGAGCGACTGGATGCCCTATGACGGCACGGTCACCTTCAGCGACTTCGGCACCTACATGGTCGAGGCCTATGCCATCGCCGACGGCAAGACCGCGTCCAGGAGCGTGTTTGTGAGCTTCACCCTCAACGAGAACACCACCGCCGTTGACGAGCTCAACGCCGGCAAGACCGTGGCAAGCACCCGCTACTACAACATGGCAGGCCAGCAGATGAGCGAGGCCAACGGCATCTGCATCGCTGTTACCACCTACACCGACGGCACCACCAGCGCCGCCAAGGTGATGAAGTAAACACCCTCTCCCAAGCGGGAGAGACACCACCTGACCACACAGACGGCCCCACCACGCGGGCCGCCTGTTTTTTTTGGGCAACCAAGTTCAAACAACTATAACAACAAGGAACAACAGCAACAACAGATTTTTTAACCATACCTCTGAAGAAAAAACAAGTTGTCCAAGTTGTTACCAGTTGTTCCTGTTGTTTGACAACCCGCTGTTGAGTGGCCGCGTGTTTTATTTGTGGCATATATGCTTGATTTATCAAATTTTGTGTATCTTTGCACCGTCTTGGCGCGCGGCGGGCCTTGGGGCATAGCGGCGCGGCGGGACACCACATCATGCTAAAAGCGTCATGGATGCTTTGTTCCACGGCAATTCGCTTGTCGGGGGACAAGGCGGGACATGGAGGCCCGCGCTTTTGGCATTGTTGCGGAATGACCAAAAAACAAGTACGCCTTTCAGGGCTTCGAAGGCAAACAAACAACAATTTTCGTACATTATGAGAAAAACATTATCTCTCATCGTGCTGGCAGTGGCCCTGCTCCTGCCCGCCACCGCCGTAGCCGTGGACTTTACCGTGGACGGCATCAACTACAGCACCGAAGGCACCAATGCCAAAGTAACCGGAAGCTCCTTGACCGAAGTGAACATCCCTGCTACCGTCACCTACGACGGCACGACCTACTCCGTCACCGCCATCGGCTCAAAGGCGTTCATGGACTGCTCTAGCCTGACGAGCGTGACCATCCCCAACTCGGTTACCTCCATTGGCACCAGTTCATTTCGTAATACTGGACTAACGAGCATTACCATCCCCAGTTCGGTCTCCAGCATCGGCGGTGGTGCGTTCGCCGGGTGCAGACTGACGACAATTACATGTCTGATGCCTCAAGCTGTCTTTACGCTGTCAAACACATTTCGTCTTGACATTTTCAATACGGCAACGCTCTATGTGCCCGCAGGCTCCCGTGATTCCTACGCGCAGACCTCACCCTGGAATCAGTTCCTTAACATTGTAGAGATGGAGGCCACAGCAAGTCCCAGCATCTCCATCACCGCTGGCGAGCAGGTTTACTACCTGAACATCACTGCTGCTGCCAGCGACGCCGATGCCGACCTCTACTACCGCGTGCAGCTCGACGGCGGCGACTGGAGCGACTGGATGCCCTATGACGGCACGGTCACCTTCAGCGACTTCGGCACCTACATGGTCGAGGCCTATGCCATCGCCGACGGCAAGACCGCGTCCAGGAGCGTGTTTGTGAGCTTCACCCTCAACGAGAACACCACCGCCGTTGACGAGCTCAACGCCGGCAAGACCGTGGCAAGCACCCGCTACTACAACATGGCAGGCCAGCAGATGAGCGAGGCCAACGGCATCTGCATCGCTGTTACCACCTACACCGACGGCACCACCAGCGCCGCCAAGGTGATGAAGTAAACCACGACACCGCCCGCCCCTCCCCGCATGGGGCGGAGGAGGATAAACTAAAACGGGGACCTGCCGCGGCAGGTCCCCGTTGTGTGTGTTGTGGCATCACTCGCGCAGGGGCGAGAGGTAAGTCACAAGTGGAGGTGATTAATCCTTCTTGGCTCTGAGGCAGGAGATGGCGAGGAAGGCAATCAGGGCCACATACATGACGATGGCGAGCCAGTTGCTCACGGTCTCGCTCAGCGGGCTGGTGTACTGGAAGCCAAAGTAGAGCATCGCTGCGCTCACCACGCCCATGAGGGCGCCGCCGGCGATGAAGCCCGAGGCGAGCAGCGTGCCGCGCTCCTTGCGGGCGTTGTTCACGGCCTCATCCTTGCTACGACTGCCGACAAACCAGCTGATGATGGCGCCCACCAGCAGCGGCGCATTGAGCTGCAGGGGGATGAACATACCCAGCGAGAAGGGCAGTGCGGGCACCTTGAGCCAGTTGAGCAGCAGTGCCAGGATGGCGCCCACCAGATAGAGCAGCCACGGCGTCTCACCGCCCATCATCAGCGGGTCGATGACCGCCGCCATAGCGTTAGCCTGGGGAGCGACGAGGGCGTTCTCGCCCGTGAAGCCGTAAGTCTTGTTAAGGATAATCATCACGCCGCCCACGGTGGCTGCCGACACGAGGGTGCCGACAAACTTCCACGTCTGCTGTTTGGCGGGGGTGTTGCCAATCCAGTAGCCAATCTTCATGTCGGTGACCATGCCGCCGGCCATCGACAGCGCAGTGCACACCACGCCGCCAATCACCATCGACGCCACAATGCCCTGCGAGCCCTTGAGGCCGATGGCCACAAAGATGACGCTGGCAATGATGAGGGTCATGAGGGTCATGCCCGACACGGGGTTGCTGCCCACAATGGCGATGGCGTTAGCCGCAACGGTGGTGAACAGGAAGGCGATAACCATCACTACCAGGAAGGCCACTACCGTCTGGTAGAAGTTGTGGATGACACCTACATAGAAGAATACAAAGGTCACTGCCATGGCAGCCAGCAGGGCAAACACGAGAATCTTCATTGAGATGTCGCGCTGGTGGCGCTCCACCTTTTCCTGCTTCTGGCCCTTAAAGGCCTGTCCGGCAAGGCCTGCGGCGCTCTTGATGACGCCCCACGACTTGACGATGCCGATGATGCCGCTCATGGCGATGCCGCCAATGCCGATGTAGCGTGCGCCGTTCTTGAAGATGTCATCCGGGGCCATTGCCGCCCACTCGGGGCTCATGCCCAGCAGGGGAACAATCACCCACCAGATGAATGCGCTGCCGGCAAAGATGATGAAGGCATAGGGCAGGCCGATGATGTAGCCCAAGCCCAGCACAGCGGCGCCGGTGTTGATTTTGAAAATCATCTTAAAGTGGTCCGTCAGGTTCTGCAGCGCGGGAATGGCCTGGGTGGTGAGCACCTCGCTCCACCACTTGAAGGTGGACAGCAAGAAGTCATACAGACCGCCCACGAGTCCTGCAACCAGCAGGGGCACAGCCTGTTTGCCGCCCTTTTGGCCGCTCACCAGCACCTGGGTGGTCGCCGTGGCCTCGGGGAACGGGAACTTGCCGTGCTGGTCGCTCACAAAGTACTTGCGGAAGGGGATAAAGAACAAAATGCCCAGCACGCCGCCCAGCAGCGAACTCAGGAACACTTCCAGGAAGTTCACCGTGATGTCGGGGTACTTGGCCTGCAGGATGTAGAGCGCGGGCAGCGTGAAGATGCCACCCGCCACCACGATGCCCGAGGCGGCGCCGATACTCTGGATAATCACATTCTCACCCAGCGAGTTTTTGCGCTTGGTGACTGCGCCGATGCCCGCCGCAATGATGGCGATGGGAATGGCGGCCTCGAACACCTGGCCCACCTTCAGGCCCAGGTAAGCGGCCGCGGCGCTGAAGATGACCGCCATGATCAGGCCCAGCGACACCGAGTAACCCGTGATTTCGGGATAGCTGCGGTCGGGCTTGAGGATGGGGACATACTTCTCACCGTCCTTCAACTCGCGAAAGGCGTTTTCCGCCAAGGAAATGTCCTCGTTGACGGGTTCTTGAACAATCGTTTCTTCGTCTTTCATAATGTTTGGTTGGTTTTAGGTATATTTGATGATTAGTAGTTTACAAACTGCGAAGATAAGTAAAAATCGGCAACATCGCATCATCACAGGAGCAAAATGTGCGTTTTTTGGCACCCATGCGCCGAAAATGTTGCCAAAAATTCGTGAATCAAAAAAAATCATTATCTTTGCCGTCACCAATTTCAAAAACACGGCACAACCATGATAAAAAGATTTATATTGCTGGCACTGGCGGTCGCGCTGACCGCCGCGGGCGCTGTGGCACAGGAGAATGACGAGCGCGCGGCCTACCACCAGGCGCGCACCGCCGCCACCGTCGAGGCGTGGGAGAGTTACCTGTTGCAGTACCCGGCAGGGCGCTACACCGAGCAGGCCCGCAAACTGCGCGATGCCGCCATCGTGAGCGACTACTGCAACGAGAAGACCTCGCTCGAGCGCCTCTCGGCCTATCTCGACACCGTGCGGGCCTACGAGCCGCGCATCAGGCTGTTCTATGCCAACCTGGTGAATAATCCCACCAGCAGTTACCGCATCGAGCACCTGGACTTGGGCTTTAACGGCACCGCGGGGCGCGTTGACGAACGGGTGACGCTGGCCGATGGCACGGTGCGCAACAATGTGTTCCTGTTCAACGCTCAGGGATTGCTGGTCCAGAGCGTCATTCAGGGTGCCAAGGGCACGGCGACTGTGGACTATGCCTATGCCTACGACAACCTGCACGGCCACACCCTCAAGTCCAGCCAGCGCAAGGGCGGCAAGGCCATCAACTATGCTTCCATCTATGATGCCGGCGACCGCCGCGTGACGCTCAAGGGCGACAACGGCACCCGCCAGGAGTTTACCTATAACGACAACGGCCAGTTGACCAAGCGTGTCGTCACCCAGGAGGGGCAGCCCCGTCACACATGGCTCTACAAGGACGGCTACATCATCCGCGAGGAGGTGGGAGACAGGGTCTTCCGCTACCATTACGACTTGGACACTGCCACCGGCAAGAAGTTCCTGATTTCCATCGAGGAGGTGAAAGGCAGCGATGTGGTGCACAAGCGCGCCTTTGACTACGCCATCGACACCCACGGCCGTTACACGCGCGTGGCCATCACCCTCGACGACAAGCCCCAGATGACCATCGAGCGCTCCTACAAGGACTAACCGCCCAATTATACAATATTTCACGGTGGCGGCTCGTTTTATAAGGGAATAGTATCACTATTGTTTCATGAAACGAATACTCTACATCACTGTGGGCATGGTGATGGCGTCGCTGGCGCTGTCGCTGGCGTCGTGCAAGGGACCGTCGCTGCGTCTGGCCGACGAGGCCTATGACCGCGGCGAGTACTTTGACGCCGCCACCCAGTACCGCAAGGTTTACAACTACTATAACCAGAAGCAGGACAGTTGGATACGCGGCGAGGTCGCCTTCCAGATGGGCATGTGCTACCTCAAACTCGGACAGGGCAACCGCGCCGCCGCGGCGTTCCAGAACGCCATTCGCTACGAGTATGAGGACTCCACGACACTCTTGCGCCTGGCCCAGTCGCAGCAACTCGAGGGCCAGTGGAACGAGGCCGTCAAGAACTACCGCGCCTACCTCGACATGTTCCCCGGCGACCGCGAGGCGCTGCTGGGTGTGCGCGGCTGTGAACTCGCCCCCGAGTGGAAGGAGGCCGGCTCGCGCTACATCGTCAAGCCCTACAAGATGTTCAACTCGCGCCGCGCCGACTATGCGCCGCAGTTCCTGGACAAAAATGGCGAGCAGATTTATTTCACCTCCACCAACGAGAAATCCACCGGCGAACTGCGCAGCGAGATTACCGGCACCAAGAAGGGTGACATCTACTGGAGCAAGAAGGACGAGAGCGGCAAGTGGACGCGCCCCGAGGTGGTGGAGGGTGGCTTGAACACCGAGCACGACGAGGGAGCGCCCGCCTTTACCCCCGACGGCACCACAATGTATCTGGCGCGCGCCGTGAGGCAGGACTGGCCCACCACGGTCGAGATTTACACCAGCAGCCGCAGCGAGGCCAAGTGGAACGCGCCGCAAAAGTTTGAAATCACCGCCGACACCCTGAGCAACTACAGCGACCCCTTTGTCAGCCCCGACGGCAAGTGGCTCTACTTTGCCAGCGACATGCCGGGCGGCCAGGGCGGCACCGACATCTGGCGCATCGACATCAAGGACAAGCACGGCACGCTGGAAAACCTGGGCCCGTCCATCAACACGCCGGGCAACGAGCGTTTCCCCAATGTGCGCACCGACAGCGTCATCTGTTTCTCCAGCGACGGCTATCCCGGCATGGGAGGCCTGGACCTCTATACGGCCACCCTGCAGCCCCGCCAGCAGGGCGACGACCCCGCTGCCCCCGACAAGTGGGTGGTTCAGAACATGGGCGTGCCCATGAACTCGGCCGGCGATGACTTTGGCATCACCTTTGGCAAGGGCGAGAGCGGCTTTTTCTCCAGCAACCGCGGCGACGCGCGCGGCTATGACCACATCTTCAGTTTCGTCAAGCCCGACCTGCAGATTTGGATTTCGGGCTATGTGGTGGACAAGGACGACGAGCCGGTGCCCAACGCCACCATACGCATCGTGGGTGACGACGGCAGCAATCAAAAGACCGCCGCCAAGCCCGACGGCTCGTTCCGCTTCGACCTGCAGCGAGGCGTCAAGTACACCATGCTGGCCAGCGCCGACGGCTATCTGAACAACCGCCAGGAGTTTGAGAGCGACAGCACCGAGGAGGACGCCGAGTACAATGTGGACTTTATCCTGAGCGCCATGTTCAAGGCCCAGGTCATCGAGAATATCTTCTACGACTTTGACAAGGCCGTGTTGCGCGACGAGTCCAAACTCGCCCTCGACAGCATGGTGATGCTGCTCAAGGATCATCCCAACATCGTCATCGAGATGGCGTCGCACACCGACCGCATCGGCACCGACAAGTACAACGACGGCCTGTCGCAGCGCCGTGCCCAGAGTGTGGTGGACTACCTCATCGCCAACGGCATACCCAAGGAGCGTCTGCGCCCACAGGGCTACGGCAAGTCGCGGCCCAAGACAGTCACCAAGCGCATCCACACCCAGTATCCGCAGTTTGAGGAGGGCGTGACGCTCACCGAGGAATTTATCAAGACCTTGAGCGACGAGGACCGCAAGGCCGCCGACCAAATCAACCGCCGCACCGAGTTCCAGGTCATCGACACCGAGTTCCAGTACTGATGCACGAGGCGGCTACGTCGCGATTTTTGATGAAAAATTTATGGGGCATCCGCAATCGGGTGCCCTTGCTATGCGCCATGCAGGCCAATGCCGTCGTCAGGCGTTGGGCGTTTTGCCTTCGCGGCACATCTTTTGGAACGCCGAGGGCGTCAGGCCCACGATGTCCTTGAACACCGCCGCAAAATAGCCCCGCGACCTAAAGCCCACGCTGTTGCCGATGCTCTCAATCGTGTAGTCGCCGTAGTGCTCGGCGTCCATCAGGCGGCGGCACGCCTCCTTGATGCGGTATTCGTTCAACAGCACATTAAAGTTGCCCTGGCTGCACGAGTTGATGGCGCGCGACACATATTTGCTGTTCACGCCCACCAGTTCGGCAAGGCGCTGGCGCGAGAATCCGTCGTCAAACACCTCGCTTGATGTCGCCAGCGTTTCCTTAATCTTTTCCAGCAGTTCGCGGTCGGCCTGGGTGTGCTTGCCGTTAGCGGGTTTCTCGGCGGCTTCGGCGGGTTCATCAGCCTCATCAGTTTCGTCAAGTTCGTCGGGCGTAGTGGCGGCGACTGCCGCGGCGGGGCGCAGTTCCTGGTTGGCGGCGAGCAGGGCGACGTTCTTTTCATACAGCAGGCGGTTGGTGCGGCGCGTCTTGCGGTAGTTCATCCACAGCACGCCCAGCAGCGCCAGCGCCAGCAGCGCGATGATAACGGCGCTCCACAGCACGATGGTCTGCATGCGCTGGCGGTAACTCATCTCCTGGATGCGGTCACGCGTCTGCTCCAGTTCCAGGTCCAGTTTCGCCTGGTCCACCTTGCCTACCTTGCTCTTGTTGATGAACTCGTCCTTGGTGATATAATACTGCAAGGCATACTTGTCAGCCATCGCCTTGTTGCCGTCTGCTTCATGGTGCTGCCAGATGAGTTGAAGCGCCTCTAACTGCTCATAGGCCATCCCCTGTTCACGAAAGGATTGTTCCAGTTGTAACAGCAGTTTCAACGCCTCGGTCCGTTTACCGCTTTTGACCAACACGGCATATTGGGCCATCTTGACTATGACCACGACTTGGTTATAGTCTTGCTCACTGAAGGACTCTGGACGATTAATTGGTGTCTGGAGAACCTCGAAGGCTTTGTCATAATTGCCAGCGTTGTAATATTCTATAGCATTGCATAGGACTTCAGTCACATTACAACTTGTGCCATACTTTTTCTGCGCCTCACGGTAAGCCTCAACTTCCTTGACCACTTCTTTGGCCTTGTCAAACTTGATGGCAAGGTACAGCGGATTGGGCGCCGTGGTTTCCAAAGTTATTCTGTCGATTTCCGCATTCTTTTTCTTTAACTGGTCTATCGCCAGGTATAAAGCCTTTTTGAAACTTTCCAATACATCTTTGTTAAAGGCAAAGTTGTTTTCCAGGTCGTTTTGCATGGCGGCGAGGATGGCTTTTTCGTTTGCTATCTGGACGCGCACCAAAAATTGATATTTGTCGGCAATTTGTTCGGCTTTCAGAAGGTTTTCGGCAGCCAGTTGGTAATTATAAAAATAAACTAAATACTGCAAACCCATATATCTGAACGCAGCACAACATGCTTCAAGTTCGTCTGTTTTGAGATTTCCCTTACCATATTTGCTGGCCTGGATATTGGCGCACAGCATAGCACTGTCAATCTGGTCATGTGTCACATAGTCATTGAGTTGATTCAAAAATTCCTTGGGCGAGAGGTTGTAAAACCGGTTGAATGTCTTGTCATCGGTAGCAGGACGGGAGAACCCCGCCAAGGCACTCAGCATTGCCACAATTATGAGGATATATCGTTGAATTTTCATATTTCTGGTTGATTAATGTATCACCACAAAGGTACACAAAATTTCAGACAAGAAAAACAACCCTGCGGGGCTAATGCGAATTTCACGAATTTTTCGAACATGTACCCGCTTCGGGTTTTCTCGGACATAGGATGGCGCTGCGCGCCCCAAGGCACTGAAAGCGCACGATTTACGCATCCCTGATGAGATGCCGCTGCCATCCGCCAAGTTGCTGGCGCCCGCAACAAAAAAAGCAGTGCCAGCCCGTGGACCGGCACTGCAATGTTTATGAAGAAATTCGGAGTTTACTTGACGAGTACCTTCTTCACGGTGCCATCGCTCATCTTCACGATGTTCACGCCAGCCTGGGGTGCGCTGATGGCACGGCCGTCGATGGTGTAGCGGGCTACCTCGGTAGCATCGTTGGTCTTGATGTCGGTCACGCTGGTGGCACCGCTGCCGATGCGCACTGCGGGGCTGATGACCTGCTGCTGGTAGTTGCCGGCGGCATCCTTGAGGGTGATGCGCAGGTCATACCATCCGTTGACGCTGTACTCGGTGAAGGCGGCAAGGCTTGCGCTGTAGTATGCGCCATAGCCGGGCATGTGGAACTTGCTGTCGTCCTTGGTCATGGCCACGGGAGCGAAGCAGTCGGTGCCGTTGGGGGCATACTCCACGGTTACATCGCAATCGCCGTATTCAAACCATAAAGTGGCGTACTCGCTTTCGTAGCCAATCACTTGGTTGAAGTCGCCGCCCATGATGGCCATGGTGCCGGCCTCAGCATGGTCAAAGCGGTTGGTGACAAAACCGTCGGCACCACTGAACTGCAATGCCGTCAGCGTGGGGGCATAGTGGTCGTCCTTGTTCTGGTCAACCACGCAGACCATGTCGTTATAGCCCTCGATGTCATCCACCTTGAAGTTGCGGTTGGTCATGCTCAGTGTGAGAAGCGCAGGGTCATAGGCTTCGCTGGAGTACATCCAATTGTTCAGTTCCTCAGCATTGGTGGCAATCACCTCGTCATCAGCCTTGAGTTCAAGGGTGGCATCAACGTTGTCCGCACCACGCATTTCGCCCATCTGGCCTTTGTAATAAGTGTAGAAAGCAGGCATTATGCTGCCGTCCCACATGGGATACTCATAATATACAGCCGTTGCAATGGGGCATGTGGCACCGGCAACAAGGTCGGTGTTGCTGTAGTCAAAGTTGAGTCCTTCGGCACCGGTCACATAAGCCACTTCGCCGGCTTTGGGGCTGTCAAGCCATGTCTGATTTGCAGCATAGGTATATGCGTTACCGTCAGTCTGCGGGAAGATGTACTGTGAACTTACGTCGTAGGAGTGTTGCCAAGTGTAAATCTCCCCGTCACCATAATCAACAGTTTCGTTTATACAAGCATCCGAATAACTGAAAGAGAAGCCGACATCAATCAAGTTGTCATATTCGGGCACCGTGGAGGGCGGGCAGTACCAGATATTGTGGACAACATTTGATGTTGAAAGCAATCCAAACATAACCCAAGGCAACTCTTTATTGTAGGTGGTAAAATAATTCATGCCATAATCGCCATCTTCATACACTTCAGCATATTTTTCCTTGGACGGAGAATTGACGAACTGGAACTGGATGGGGTCGCCATATTTTGTATAGTCGTTGGTGGCCGTTTCGGTGTCGCTTAATTTGGCACGGATGACAGTGCTGTAGAATTGGTCCTCGGTTTGCATGAGGCGGAACTGCTGGAACATGTATTTGTCGCTCACATCGTTCACATAGAAGTCGCTAACCCACTCTTCGGGCTTCCATTGGCCCATTTCGGGGAGATCGGGGTTGAGGTCAATTGCACAACCGCCAAAATTAGTGGTGATACTGTAAGGACAGCCGTAATCCTCGTGATAAATGGCCTTTTCCATTTGCACATCATAGACATTGTACTCCTCAAGGATTTCATAATTCCATTCCTCATCAGTGTATTGGATGCGGCGCACACGGGATGCCTCACCATCAGGGTTGTAAGACTTCATCGAGATGCGGTTGGTGGCGGTGGCAGGGTCAAACCTGAGGGCCGTTTCGCCTGAAACTTCCACACTTTCCAGGATAACCCATGCATCGTATGAACGCCAAAAAATCGAAGACTGGTCAACTTTATTGTAAACAGCGAGGAAATCATAGGTTCCGGGCTCGAGGCTAAAGGTTACAAAGTCATTTTCCCAGTCATAGAACTCCTCGGAGCTCGTGGTTTTGTTATAGGCGATAATCAGTTGCGGAGTCCATTCTTCCATGTTGCAGTCAAAATAGCACTTCACGGCAACGCCTTCGCCTTCGGCCTTCAGGCTCTGCTGCGTGGCGGTCTTGCCCTGTTTTTTGACAAATGTGGTGACGCCGTGCTTGGTGACCTTTTCATAGCCTGCGGGGGCTACGGGCTCACAGATGTTTTTCACTCCAGGCACCTCATAGTTCCTGATGTCGGTCGTTACCGACTTGTTGCTGAGCGACGGCATAACGCCCATACCGCTCTTGACGCTCTGTGCCGCGCCGGGCATGCCAGCCACCATTAACAAGGCGGCGACTGCGATTTTGGTAATCTTTTTCATAATGGTAAAAAATTGGTTAATAAAAAAATTGGTTAATGAATAAAAAATTGTTTGCCGCAAAGTTAGGGGTAAAATGAGGAACAAGAGGTAAACCCCTGTCATGCAAGTGACCAAAATCGGGGAACATAGCCTAAAATTGAGCAAATTCAGGCATTTTTACCGCATTTTGCTCAATGTCCGGCCCCATGGCGCCGGCCTGTGGCAAGCGGTGTGGCGCCGGCACAGCATGAAAAATAAAGGCAGCCTGGACAACTTTGACAAGGCTCTTGCACGCTTGTCCAAAGTTGTCCAGGCTGTCTATTACTATGGGTTGTTGTCCCTTATTGTTCCGTCAAGGGGTGTTACCTGCCGATGCAGCGGTAGGCGAAGCCCAAGCGCTCGAGCATGTCGCCGTCATAGACATTGCGGCCGTCGATGACCAGCGGGGTGTTCATCAGGTCCTTGATGGTGGGCCAGGCGGGAATGCGGAACTGTTGCCACTCGGTGAGCAGGAGCAGTGCGTCGGCGCCCTTGACGGCGTCATACATGTCGATGCCGCAATAGACGTTGTTCCAGCGCCGCTTGGTGGCGTTCATGGCCACGGGGTCATAGACGCGCACGTGGCATCCGGCGTCCATGAGCAGGTTGATGGTGTCGATGGCGGGTGCGGCGGTCATGTCGTCGGTCTCGGGCTTGAAACTCAGGCCCCACAGCGCCACGGTCTTGCCCTTGAGGTCGCCCTTGAAGTGGTTGTACAACTTCTTGAACAGGATGCGCTTTTGGTTCTTGTTGACGTTCTCGACGGCCTTGAGCACCTCCATGTCCACATTGTGCTCGCTGCCAATCTTGATGAGGTCCTTGATGTCCTGGGGGAACAGCGTGCCGCCGTAACCGCAGCCCGGGAAGATGTACTTGGGGCCGATGCGGCTGTCGGTGCCCACGCCGTGCCGCACGATGTTGATGTCGGCGCCCACGATTTCGCACAGGTTGGCAATTTCGTTCATGAAGCTGACGCGTGTGGCGAGCATCGATGTGGCGGCATATTTGATCATCTCGGCAGTGCGGGTGTCGGTGTAGATGACGGTGCGGTTGTTGTGCATCATGATGGTGTGGAACAGGTCGTGCATGGCGTCGCGTGCCGTCTCGGTCTCGGTGCCGATGACGATGCGGTCGGGCTTCATGAAGTCCTTGATGCCGTTGCCCTCGGTGAGGAAGTCGGGGTTGCTGGCCACGTCAAACGTGATTTCCCCTGCCTTGCCGCGCGCCTCGAGCGCCTCGCGGATGACCTTGGTGACTTGCAGCGCCGTGCCCACGGGCACTGTCGATTTGATGACAAACACGCTGTGGCTCGTGATGCTGTCGCCAAAGGTCTTGGCGATGTCGAGGATGGGCGTGACGTCGGTCGAGCCGTCCTCCTCGGCGGTGGCGTCGATGGCGCAGAACACGTAGTCCTGGCCGACGAAGCCCTCAAGGTACTCGCTCGTAAACGTCAGGCGCTTGTCGTTGACGTTGCGCGCAATCATGTTGTCGAGCCCCGGCTCATAGATGGGGATGGCGCCATAGACCAGGCGGTTAATCTTTTGGCTGTCGCGGTCAACCACAGTTACATTCACGCCCAAGTCGGCAAAGCAGGTGGCGCTCACCAGTCCGACATATCCGGTTCCAACAATCGAAATGTTCATAATTGTGTAATTATATGCAGTTTATTCAGTGGCATCAATAATTATTTTGCAAATTTACGAAAATATTGTTGATGTGATTTGCGTTTTTCAATAAAAATCGCCAACTTTGCCAATCTTTTGGGAACATTCACTCCCGTTTGGTACCGAATAAACTTGTTTAATCTAATCATAAAAACTATCAGAAACAATGAAAAAGTATTTAGCTGAAATGGTCGGCACGATGGTCCTGGTCCTGATGGGCTGTGGCGTTGCCGTGAGTCTGGGTTGCAACCCCATTAGTAACATTCCCGCCGTTGTGGGCACTGCGTTGGCCTTTGGCCTCGCCGTGGTAGCCATGGCTTACACCATTGGCGGCATCAGCGGATGCCACATCAACCCCGCCATCACCCTGGGCGTGTTCCTGAGCGGCCGCATGAGCGCCAAGGACTGCGCCATGTACATCGTGTTCCAGGTTATCGGCGCGTTCATTGGCTCGGCGCTGCTCTACCTGCTCGTGAGCAATGTGGCCGGCATGGACGGCACGGGTGCCAACGACCTGCAGGAGGGCGTGAGCATGGTGGGCGGCTTGCTGGCCGAGGTCATCTTCACCTGCGTGTTTGTGCTGGTTGTGCTGGGCGCTACCAGCAAGACCAACGGTGCCACCAACAACTTTGCCGGCCTGGCCATCGGCCTGTCGCTGGTGCTCGTTCACCTGGTGTGCATCCGTTACACAGGCACGTCGGTTAACCCCGCCCGCTCCATCGCTCCCGCCGTGTTCCAGGGCGGCACCGCGCTGAGCAACCTGTGGATTTTCATCGTCGGTCCGCTGGTGGGCGGCGCATTGGCAGCCCTCATCTGGAAGCTCATCGACTTCTGCAAGTGCTGCTGCAAGGAAGATTGAGGAACGACTGACTTGAAATAACAAAGGTGCCCGTTGAACTCATCGGGCACCTTTATTATATATGGCCGGTTCAGTTCGTCGCTTTGCAGATTTTTCCATCCCACAGCCGTTTCAGGAACTGTTCGGCTGGCCAAATTTCCACACCATTGACCATTCGGGGGCGTTTTTCAAGGGATATCAAGATTAACTTGGCATCGGGGTACTCTTGGCCGAACACTTTCAGACTCTTCATGTCCCGTGAAGTGACGTTTTGTGATGATTTCACCTCGATGGCGACCTCGGCTTGGCCCAGTACGGCGTCCACCTCAAAATTGTTGTCCAGCGTATGCCAGTATGTCAAGGCCTTGTCGGGACAGCGATAGGAAAGAAATGCCCGGAGTTCCTGGATAATCAAGTGTTCCAGTGCGTGCCCATAGACATCCGTGCCCCGTTGCAACGGCACACGTTTCAGCAGGTGGTTGGGGATTGCCACGTCAAAGTAGTAAAATTTGGGGGCCTGGATTACGCGGCGCTTGGCCTTGTTGGTGTAGGCGGGCAGATAAAATCCCAACATCGTTTCTTCAAGAATTGAGAAGTATTCCTTGACGGTTTTGGATGAGATGCCGCACTCTTGGGCGATGTTGGTGTAGTTGACAATCTCGGCATCACTGAACGCCGCCGTTTGCAAGAATCGTGTGAACGAGTCAAGTTTGCGCACGATGGCCTCGGCAACAATCTCCTGTTGCAGGCAGTCGCCGATGTATGACTGTATCATCTCGTTGGGATTGTCCTCCAGATAATGTCGGGGCAGCATGCCGTTGTTTATCGCCCGGTCGAGGTCAAAATCAGGAATCTCGGCACTCACCAGCGGGAATAGCGTGCGACGCAATGCGCGGCCGCCAAGCAGGTTGGCGCCGCTGCGACGCATTTTGCGGGCGTTTGATCCGCTCAAGATAAACCGTTGGTGCTTGTTTTCGATGAGCCAGTGGACCTCGTCAAGCAGGGCGGGGACCTTCTGAACCTCATCAATGATAATCAACTCACCGTCATCCAACAGTTCGCATTCCTCTCGCAGCAGGGCGGGACGCATCTGTAAAGCCATCCTCAGGTCAGTCTTGAGCAGGTCGTACATCTGCGCCTGTGGGAACAGCGCTTTCAGCAAAGTGCTCTTGCCGGTCTGCCTTGATCCCCACAGGAAGATGCTATTCTTCTTAGTTTCCTCTAATTTCAGTATTCGTTGCAGCATATCTTATTGATTTAGACGCTGCAAAGTTAATATTCGGGAACAAAACCGCAAGCAAAATGCAGAAAACCTGAAGAAGTACTTCAAATATTCAGCGAAAATCTGAAGTAGTACTCCAGATTTTCTGCGTTTTTAGGCCGTTTAGGAGTTGTGTGGATGGGCGGGTGATTACGGTATCGTGACCTCGCCGCAGATGTCGCAGGACATGTACTGCTTGACGTTGTCGGGGGTGAGGCCGAGGCCAAAGAGGTACATCAGCTTGGTGATGGCGGCCTCGCTGGTGATGTCGTAGCCGCTGATGACGCCTGCGGCGCTCAGCGAGTTGCCCGTGTCATAGAGCGAGCAGTTCACGCCGCCGTTGACGCACTGGGTGACGTTGACGATGACCACGCCGCGGTCCACGGCCTCCTTGATGCGCGAGGTGAACCACTTGTCGCTGGGGCTGTTGCCCGCGCCGTAGGTCTTGAGCACGATGCCCTTGATGCCGGGCGTGTGCAGCAGGTAGTCGAGCGTCTGCTCGGTGATGCCGGGATTGAGTTCGAGGAACATCACGTTGGTGTCCATGGCGGTGCGCACCTTGAGGGGGCGCTTGGAGCGCGTGCGGTACAGGCGGTCGCGGTGGAACTCGATGCTCAGGCCCACCTCGGCCAGCTCGGGATAGTTGTTGCTCTTGAAGGCGTCAAAGTTGTCGGCGCTCATCTTGGTGCTGCGGTTGCCGCGCCACAGGTAGTTCTCGAACAGGATGGCGACCTCCTGCACCTTGGCCTCGCCGCGCTCGTCGGTGGCGGCAGCGACTTGCAGGGCGGTGATGAGGTTCTCCTCGCCGTCGGTGCGTACCTCGCCGATGGGCAGCTGCGAGCCGGTGATGATGACGGGCTTGTGCAGGTTCTCGAGCATGAAACTCAGCGCCGAGGCGGTGAACGCCATGGTGTCGGTGCCGTGCAGCACGACAAAGCCGTCGAAATCGTCGTAGCGCTTCTCGATGGCCAGCGCGATGTCGCGCCAGTGGGTGGGGTTCATGTTGGAGCTGTCGATGGGCGGGTCGAACTGGATGTTGTCGATGTCATAATCCAGTTTCTTGATTTTGGGCACATTGTCGATGAGGTGCGAGAAGTCAAACGGTTGGAGGGCATGGGTCTCGGGATTCTCGATCATGCCGATGGTGCCTCCGGTGTAGATGATAAGTATCTTGGGTCGTTGTTGGGATTTCATAGGGATTTGGGTATTAAGGTTTTGCGTTAATGAGTTCGGCGCCGCGGGCAAAGGCCTTGGCAAAGAACACCATGTGGTAATCGAGCGAATTCACCCAATAGTCCCACGTGTGCCTGCCGGGGCGCACGGTAAAGTCGTGGTCGATGCCTGCAGCCACGAGTTTGTCGTGCAGTTCAATATTGTCCTTGATGAAGATGTCGTCCAGTCCGTCATCAATGATGATGTTCTGGGCAGGCTCAAGTTTGCTGTCCTTCAGCAGTCCCACCATGTTGGTGACGGCATTGTCATGCCAGCGCTGCTGGTTGTCGGCCTGTTCGCCCAGGCGGTCCTTGATGTGCCACTTGTCGGGATACTTGGTGATGTCCACGCCGCCGCTCATGCAGCCGCACGACCAAAACACGTCGGGGTGGCGCCAAGCAAGGTACAGCGCGCCATGCCCTCCCATGCTCAGTCCCGTGATGGCGCGCATGTAGCGGTTGGCTTGGGTGCGGTAATGGCTGTCGATGTAGGCCACCAGTTCCTTGCTAATGTAGGTCTCGAACTGCATCTTGGGGTCCACGGGCGAGTCAAAGTACCAACTGTCTTGCCCGTCGGGGCACACGATGATGACGCGGTAGCGGCTGGCGATGGCATCGAGGTCGGCCTTGTGGGCCCAGTTGCTGTAATCGCCATAGGCGCCGTGCAGCAGGTAGAGCACGGGGTAGCGCGCGTCGGGCAGTTTCTCGTCAAAGTAAATTTGCGGCACAATCACCGTATTCTTGATGGCGCGGCCCATGGCCTGGCTCATCACCTCGACGGTGTCGCCCTGGACGGTCTGCACCGAGGGTGCGGGAACGTTGGACGGGGCTTTGCCCACACAGTCACCACAAGCCAGCAGCATGACGGCCGCCAGCGCGAGGGCTCTCATAAAGGACTTGGTGTTCATAATCATCGGTTATTTTTGTTGGGTCGTTTCTTTTTGAAAAAGTCGGTCATCAGCCGTGCGCACTCCTCGGCGAGGACGCCGCCGGTGACGGTGGTCTTGGGGTGGAACGGCGCGTCGCAATGGGTGTGGTAGCCGCGCTTGTCGTCGGCCGCGCCATAGACGATGCGCGGTATCTGGCTCCACGCCAAGGCGCCGGCGCACATCAGGCACGGCTCCACGGTGACATACAGCGTGCAGTCGGTCAGGTACTTGCCGCCCAGTGTCGATGATGCGGCAGTGATGGCTTGCATCTCGGCATGGGCGGTGACATCGATGAGCGCCTCGGTGAGGTTGTGCCCGCGGCCAATGACGCGCCCGCGGCACACGATGACGGCCCCGATGGGCACCTCGTCGCGGTCGAGCGCCTGGCGGGCCTCGTCAAGCGCCATGCGCATGTAGCGGATATCGTCGTTCTCGGGTTTGAGCATGATGGTACTTTTATTGGACAAACACTTTGCGCACCGTGTCGCCCACGCGCACGATATAGACGCGCGGCCCGGGCAGGTTGATGGTGTTGTTGACCGCGGGGCGCTCATACCACAAGTTGCCGTACACATCATAGATGAATGTCATCATGCCGTGGGTGTCGCCCTCGATGTGGATGGTGCCGTCGAGGCACAGGATTTTCAGGCTGTCGGCGGAGTCGTCGTCCATCTCCTCGATGGCGGCGGGCGCTGCCACCGTGGCGGCGAGTTGCAGGCTCTCCTCGTCATACATCAGCGTGGTGGGCACTGCCAGGTACTCCTCGCTGCCGGCGCCGTGGGGCAGATAATAGTGGTTGGCGGCGGTAACTGCTCTCAAGTAACCGTCGGGGCCGTAAATCTTATAGGCCAGGTCACGGTCCAGCGACAATGCGGTCCAGTTCTCGCCCAGGTACTCCTGCTCGATGCCTGGTGCCACGGCAAGGCCCTCGTCCACCCACACGGTGAACAGGCCCTCATCGCCCCACACGCCGTCGCGGCGATAGGCGCGGGCGGTAGCAGCATCGCCGACCATCACATTCAGCCCGTTGACAGCCTCAAAGGTGTCATCGCCCATTGTCAGGGGCGGCAGGGCGGCGTCGCAGTACACGTCGGTAAGGCTCACGCAGTAGGCAAAGGCACTCTTGCCGATGTCGCGCAGCGAGGCGGGCAGATACACCGAGCGCAGCAGCGAGCAGTCCTCAAAGGCGCCCTGGCCGATGCTGGCCACGCCCTGGGGCAGCACCACGCTGGTGACGGCGGTGCCGGCCAGCATGTAGCGGCTCACGGCGGTGAGTCCCAGCGGCAGGGTGATGTCGGTCAGTTGGTCGGCGTCGGCAAACGCGGCGTCGCCAATCATCGTGACGCTGTTGGGAATCTGCACTTCGGTCACGCCCGACTGCCAGAAGGCCCGCGGGGCGATGGCGGCGACATCATAGTTCACGCCGTCGCAGTACACGCGTTCGGGCAGGATGATGATGCCCTGATAGCGGTTCACAACGCCGTCCCAGGCGGGAGCCACCTCGACCTGGGTGTCGCTGATGATGTTATAGTAGATGCCGTTGGCCACGATGTCCTGGGCGGCGGCGGGGTGTCCCGCCAGCAGCGCAGCTAGGGTGAGCAACAGCAATATGCAGTGGTTTCGTTTCATTCTTCTTGTGTTGATTACTCGCGGTAGTAAACGCGCTTGACACGCGGCGACACACTGGTGAGTATCTCGTAGGGGATGGTGCCGCGGGCATCGCTCAATTGCTCGATGGGCACTTGATTACCAAAGATTTCGACCGTGTCGCCCACCTTGCAGTCGGTGCCGGTAACGTCAATCATCACGGCATCCATGCACACATTGCCCACCGTGGGGCACAGTTTGCCGCCAGCCCACATGCTCACCTTGCCGTTGCCAAAACGGCGGTCAAAGCCGTCGGCATATCCGACGGTTACCGTGGCGATGCGGCTGTCGCGCTCGAGCACGCCGCGGCGGCCATAGCCGATGGCGGTGCCTGCGGGCCAGTCCTTGATGCTGATGATGATGGACCGCAGCGACGACACGGGCTTGAGGGTGTCCTCACTGCCGTCGAACAGCGTCTTGATGCCGTACAGGCCGATGCCGATGCGCACCATCTCGTACTGGCGCTCGGGAAACCGCACCAGTCCGCTGGTGTTGAGGATGTGGCGCATGAGACCGTCGCCAAAGGCCTCGCGCAGCACGGCGCAGCAGTCGTCGAAATAGTCAAACTGCTGCTGGGTGTACTCGTCCTGACCGGGCTCGTCGGCCACGCTCAGGTGCGAGAACACCGACGACGGGGCGATGGTGTCCTGTGTCTTGAGCAGGGCGATGAGTTCGGGCAACTGCTCGCGGGTGAAGCCCAGGCGATGCATGCCGCTGTCTATCTTGATGTGCACGGGGAAGCCATGCACGCCATACTTCTGTCCCTCCTTGATGAGGTCGTGCGCCATGTCCATGCTGTAAATCTCGGGTTCCAGCCTGTACTTGAACATCGCCTTGCTGTTCAGACTGTTGGGGTTGAGCACGATGATGGGCATGGTGATGCTGGCCTTGCGCAGTTCCACGCCCTCGTCGGGCACGGCGACGGCCAGGTAACTGCAGCCGCAGTCCTGCAGCGTCTTGGCAATCTCATAACTGCCGGCGCCGTAGCCGCTCGCCTTGACCATGCCCACCGTGCGCGTGCCGGGCTGGATGAGCGACTTGAAGAACTTGAAATTGTGGGCCAGTGCATTCAGGTCCACCTCCATGACTGTCATGTGCTGCTTGGCCTCGAGCAGGTCGATAATCTGGCTGAAGCCAAAACTCGGGTCGCCCTTGATGAGGATGGTCTCGTCGTCAAAGTCGCCATTGGCAACGGCGTTGATGAACTCGGGCGTGTCGTTGAAGAAGTGTGACTGGGGCAGGTCGGCAAAGTAGCGCTGGTAGCGGCACATTTCCTTGCCGATGCCAATCAGGCGCTCCACGCGCTTGGTCTTGAGCAGTTCGCTCACGCGGATGTACAGCTCGTCGCCGCTGTAGGTCTCGGTGGCGAGGTCGCTCAGGATGACCGTGCAGCGGCGGTTGCCGGCGCGGCGCGTCATGAAGTTGAGCGCGGGGGTGAGCGAGTAGTAGTCGCTGGTGTAACTGTCCACAATCACGGTGCAGTCGTTGACGCCATCGATGACGTTGAGGCGTGTGCCCACCGGGGTGAGCGCGGCCATGCGGGCGGCGATGACGTCGCGCGGCACGTCAAGGTAGAGCAGTACCGCCAGGCAGGTGATGGCATTGTCGATGTCGCGGTCGGCGGTAAAGGGAATAGCAATCTCGCCGGGCTCGTCCTTGAAGGTGTAGTGCAGCGTGGCGCTGGTCTCGGCGGTCGTGATGTCCACCCGCAGGGGTGCCTCGCCGTGGTGGCGCGACCACGACAGTTCCATCGCCACATCGCTCTCGACCAGGGGCGCGATGGTGTGGGTGACCAAGGGGTCGTCGGAGCAATAGATGATGCCCTCGCAGTTGTTGAGGATGTTGGCCTTTTCACGGGCCTTTTGCTCCATCGAGGCAAAGCCGTCGTTGTGCTCGCTGCCCAGGTTGGTGATGATGCCGATGGTGGGGCGTATCATCATCTGCAGGTTGTCCATTTCGCCCGTGGTCGAGATGCCCGCCTCGATGATGGCCAGGTCGGTGTTGTTGTCTATCTCCCACAGCGACAGCGGCACGCCGATTTGCGAATTGTAACTGCGTGGCGAGCGCACGATGCGGTAGTCGTCCTTGAGCAGTTGGTACAGCCACTCCTTGACGGTGGTCTTGCCGCGGCTGCCGGTGATGCCGATGACGGGCAGTTCGCGGAAACGGCGGCGGTGGAATGTTGCCAGCGCCTGCAGGGCGTCGAGCGTGGACTCGACGGTGACATAGTTGGCGCCTGCGCACTCGGGCAGGGGATAGTAGCCCGTGGCGACGACAAAGTTGCGCACGCCCTTGTCAAACAGGTCGGGGATGTAGTTGTGGCCGTCGCCGCCCTCGGTGCGCAAGGCAAAGAACAGTGTCTCCTCGGGTTGGGTGAGCGAGCGCGAGTCGGTGAGCAGTTGGCTCACCACGGCATCGGGTTCCAGCAGGCGCCCTTCGTCGGCGCCGAGCACATTGGCTATTTCGGTGATTGAATATTTCATTGCCGGGTGTCAAGTATGGTTTTCAGTTCGGGGTGCCGTGACAGGTATGGGTATTCCTTGACCAGGTTGCGCACCACGGTGGCGGTGTCGGCCAGGAAGCGGTCAACGGTCTCGCGGTTGGCACTCATGGGACGGTGCATCAACCGCTTGTGGACGCGCTCGCAGCGCGCCACGGCAAGGGCGCTGCGGTCCTCGAGGTAGGATGCCTGGAGCACCTGCCAGATGTACTCGACAGCCACCTCGCTGGGATGCACCATGTCGGGCGCATAGAAGCGGTAGTCGCGCAGGTCGTCAAGCATGATTTCATAGGCGGGGAAGTAGTCGCACCAGTCGCGGCGGCTCTTGAGCGCCTCGCCGATGGCGACGCGCAGCAGGGCCTTGCTCAACGAGTTGGCGTCCAGCCCGTCGGCGATGTGGCGGACGGGGCTCACGGTGAGGATGACGCGCGCCGCGGGGTTGAATGCGTGCAGGGCGGTGAGCATCGTGTCCAGCGCCTGGACCATTGCGGCCATGGTGGCCATGGTGCGTTCAAACTCGTGCTGCGGCACCTTGTGGCAGTTGGCGACGACGGCGCCGGTTTGGCGCAGGCGATACACCATGGCGGTGCCCAGTGTGATGGTCAGCAGTTGGCACTGCCGCAGGGCCTCATGGCCGCTCTCGATGCAGCGGTTCATGTGGTCCAGCGTGGCCTGCTTGTCGGGCAGGGAGTGCCGCGAGTGGAAGTCAAAGTGGTTCCAAACGCCGCCCTGCATGAACAGGTCTTGGCCCGCCACGGGCACTGCGTCAATGAGGCGTTGAGCGCTTTGCGCGATGCTCAGCGGGTTGAAGAGCGTGCCCATGGGGTTGACCACAGCGTCCATCAGGGCGCCGTTCATCTTGGCGCCGATGCTGTCGCTGAAGCACGACCCCAGCAGCACCACTTTGTCGCTGTGGTGCAGCCATCCGCGGTTCTCGCCGGTCTTCACTGTCGTCCTGAACTCCATTGATTTGTCGATATACAGTTTGTTTTAACTTACAAAATTAGTGGTTTTTTGTCAAAATATGCCTCTGCTGTGCCACATTTTTAATTAATGGACAAAAAACAGGCTCTTTTTGCCATGGGCGGGCAACGTTGATTGCCATTGGCCGCATTTCTGCCTTTTTCCAAAAATAATAAAATATCGTGAAATTTTCTTATGATTTATAGTTATATCAAAAAAAAGTGTGTAACTTTGCAAGTGTTATGGCGGGCTGTGGATTTGTCAGCACCTGTGCACGGCCGCCTTGGCTGAATATATTGCGATGACTAACATTTAAAATTAGATATTATGGCAACAAAACTCGATTCACTTGACTACAAGATCATGAAGATGCTGTCGCAGAACGCGCGCAAGCCCTATCTTGAGATTGCCCGTGCCTGCAATGTGTCGGGTGCCGCCATTCACCAGCGCATCCAAAAGCTTTACTCGATAGGTGTCATTAAAGGCTCCATCTCGCTGATTGACCCTCATTCGGTGGGTTATGATACCTGTGCCTACATCGGATTCTTCCTCAACGACCCGTCAAAGTTTGATGAGGTGGTGAGCCATCTCAAGACCGTTCCCGAGGTGGTGGAATGCTATTACACTACGGGCAAGTATGACCTGTTCATCAAACTCTATGCCCGCAACAACGACCACTTGCTGCAGGTCGTCCACGACAAGTTCCTGAAGATGGGCCTGGGCCGCAGCGAGACGCTGATTACCTTCAAGGAGGTGTTTAAGCGCCAGATTCCCATCAACGGCGAAATCGCTGATGAAGCCGAGGACTGATTGAAAAAACATGGGGGCGCGAATACAGCCCCCGTTTTTTATGGCACTAATGACTTTTAAAAACATTATGACAGACGATAAAGATTTTACTGCATTCGCCGGCGCCGAACTGTTTTCCGCCCAGGAATTGGACTGGTTGCTAAGCGCGCGCCGCATGGCGCGGGCTTCGGGCGAGGTGATGCGCCACTATTTTCGCCGTCGCGACCTGAACGTGGAGGACAAGGGCAGCGCCTATGACATCGTGACCGAGGCCGACAAGGGCAGCGAGCGGCTGGTGCTGGACTACCTGCACAGCCATTACCCCGACCACGCCATCCTCACCGAGGAGAGTGGCGACGACTACCGCCAGTCGCGCTATCAGTGGGTAATCGACCCGCTCGACGGCACGGTGAACTATAGTGCGGGCCTGACCACCTATTGCATTTCAATCGGCCTCAAACACGACGGCATGACGGTGATGGGCATGGTTTATGCCCCGTCGCTCGACGAGGAGTTCTACGCCATTCGAGGCAAGGGCGCCTATGGTCCTCATGGCCGGCTGAAAGTGTCGGATATCACCGACATCCAGCGCGCCGTGGTTTCGACGGGTTTCCCCTATGACAAGGCCACCAACCCCGACAACAACCTGGCAAGCGTGGGCCGCGTGATGCCGCGTGTGAGGGGGCTCCGGCGGCTGGGCTCGGCGGCGATGGACCTGTGCTATGTGGGCGCGGGATGGCTCGATGCTTATTGGGAACTCAACCTCAAGGAGTGGGACGCCTGTGCGGGCGAACTCGTCGCCATCGAGGCCGGCGCCACCGTCATGCGCTACCGCGACGACCACGGCATCTGCATCCTCGCCGCCCCCCCCCGCCATCGCCCAACAACTGCGCGACATGGTGGAGTGAGGTGCGGATATTGGACGGTTGTTGCGGGGGTTTCCAAATTTTTATTACCTTTGCAGACCGAATACAGAAAAATATCAAGACCAAGCAATGGATAACAAGAAGATTGTTTTAAGCGGAATTCGCCCGACTGGACAGCTGCACTTGGGCAACTATCTGGGAGCCCTCAGCAACTTTGTCAAGATGCAGAACGAGGGTAAATATGACAGTTACTACTTCATCGCCGACCTACACGCGTTGACGACCAACCCCGACCCCAAGGAGTTGCACACCAACGTGCGCCACATCCTGGCCGAGTACCTGGCCGCCGGCCTGGACCCCGAGAAGTCCACGATATTTGTGCAGAGCGACGTGCCCGAGATTTCGGAACTTTACTTGTTGCTCAACATGCATGTGGGCATCGGCGAACTGATGCGCACCGCCGCCTTTAAGGACAAGGCCCGCAAGGCCCTCGGCATCGCCAACCCCAACCAGGGCGACGACGACGAGGACGTGGCCAAGGAAATCATTGGCGCCAGCACAAATAAGCGCGTCAACGCCGGCCTGCTGACTTATCCCACGCTGATGGCTGTGGATATCCTTATCCAGCGCGCCGACTTCGTTCCCGTGGGCAAGGACCAGGAACAGCACTTGGAACTCACCCGCCGCTTTGCCCGCCGCTTCAACTCGTTCTACAAGGTGGACTACTTCAAGGAGCCGCAGAACTTCAACTTTGGCAGCGCGCCTGTCAAGGTGCCCGGTCTGGATGGCAGCGGTAAGATGGGAAAGAGCGAGGGCAATTGCATCTATCTGGTTGACGAGGAGAAGGCTATCCGAAAAAAGGTGATGCGCGCCGTGACCGATGGCGGCCCCACCGAGCCCAACCAGCCCATGGCCGAGGCGGTGCAGAACCTGTTCACCATCCTCAAGTTGGTGGGCACGCCCGACAAGGTGAAGTTCTTCACCGATGCTTACAACGATTGCTCCATCCGCTACGGCGACCTCAAGAAGGAGATTGCCGAGGATATTGTGGCAATGACCAGCCCCATACGCGAGCGCATCATCGACATCGAGAACGACAGTGCCTATCTGCACCGCGTGATTGAGATGGGTGCTGAGCGCGCCCGCGCCCGCGCGGGCAAAACGCTCGCCGAGGTGCGCGAAATCATGGGCATCACCAAGTTCTAATCGTCTGGTGGCCAAATGAAAGGCTACATCAAGGATAAAGAATTTGGAACAATAATAGTCGAACTGCGCCGTGGCATGACCAGGGTGCGGTTCGGTTTTTTACCTGACGGCAAACTGCTGGTCAGGGCATTCCCGATGAGCGCCCGTGAACTCGCAATGATCATCGACCGCAACCGTGCCCTGATACGCGGCATGAAACGTCCTGAGGCCATCGAATTGCGCGTGGGGCAGGAAATTGAGTGCTACAGGTGCAAAGTGGTAATCGGCACCCAGCGCACCCATCCCGCTCATGTATTGAGCCGCATCACCGCCGACGGCGCGGTGTGCCATGTGCTGGTGCACGAGCAGGCTGATGTATCCCAATTGCAACGCACCCTCTCCACCGCCATCGGCCACATGATGGCCAAGCAAGCCGAACGGCTGTTGCTGCCCTTTGCCGCCCAGGTGGCAGCGGAATTGGGGCTGAAACCAGCCCGCTTTGTGGTGGGGCGGGGCGTGCGCGAACTGGGCCACTGCACCCGCGCCGGCGTCATCCAGTTGTCGCGCAACCTCATGTTCATGCCCGAGCCGCTCATCCGCTATGTCGTCTGCCACGAACTGGCACACCTCACCCACATGGACCACTCTCCCGAGTTCCATGCCCTGTGCAGCCAGTACTGCGGCTGCCAAGAGAAAGAACTGGAGCGGCAACTGCGCCAGTTCCGGTTCCCGATTCTCAAGTGATTTCCAGACCAGAGGTCTTAGAATAGCGGGATGCGGTGGACTTTAAGATTGTGTGGCTTTTCTTGCAAATTTAAAATCCGATTTTAAAATTGTGTAATTTTTCTTGCAAATTTAAAATTGGTATTGTACTTTTGTGCCTATAATCAAAAGTGAAGAACAATGATACAACGCACATTACAGTCGGCACTTTCTCGTTTTGCGGCAAAATATCCGGTCGTTACCTTAACGGGGCCTCGTCAATCTGGAAAATCGACGTTATTGAAAATGACGTTTCCCGATTACCAGTATGTCTCATTGGAAGATTTGGATATGAGGGAATTTGCGGCAAGCGACCCTCGTGGATTTTTGGCTACTTATCCCCGCCGCGTCATCCTTGATGAAGCCCAACGTGTTCCATCGCTGTTCTCATATATTCAGACACATGTGGACAGTGTGGACGAGCCAGGCATGTTTTTGCTGGCAGGCTCGCACAACTTCCTGTTGATGGAAAGTGTCAATCAATCGTTGGCGGGCAGGACTGCGGTGCTGAAATTATTGCCTTTTTCGCACAAAGAAATGCGTGACGGCGGTGTGCTCCCCGAGCGCGTCAACGAGCAGATCTTCAACGGTTCATATCCCAGACTGTATGATAAAAGGTTGCGCCCCGATGAATTCTTCCCCTTTTATATCCAGACCTATGTGGAACGCGATGTGCGGCAACTCAAGAACATAGGCGACTTGAGACTATTCACACGCTTTGTCAAATTGTGTGCGGGGCGAATAGGCCAACTGCTCAACATGTCGTCGCTGGCCAACGAGTGCGGCATCTCGGTGCCGACGGCCAGTTCGTGGCTATCGGTGCTCGAGGCCAGTTACATTTGCTATCTGTTGAAGCCCGATTGGAATAATTATGCCAAGCGACTGGTGAAATCGCCAAAGTTATACTTCTATGACACTGGACTGGCTTGTTCGCTGCTGGACATTAAGTCGCCCGAACAATTGGACGTGCATTTTGCCAAGGGGTCTCTGTTTGAAAATGCAGTGGTCAACGCTTTGCTCAAGCGTGCGTGGAACGATGGCCGTGAAACGGATTTGCGGTTTTGGCGTGATAGCCAGGGCAAGGAGGTTGACCTGCTCGTGTATGACGATATCATGCCCACGGCCTATGAAGTGAAGTCGGGGGCGACATTTTCTTCCAATTATTTTTCAGGCTTGGCCAAATGGGCTGCAATCTCGGGAGTGCCGGCAACCCATCTCAATGTGGTATATGGCGGCGATAGCGGCCTAAAAACCACGATGGGCCAGTTGCTGACAATAGACGACCTTGATTAGTCAGGCGTGAGAGTGTTAGGAGTGCGGATGCCAACTCCTAACTCCTAACTTCAGTGTACCGTCACTTGGGTGGCGCCGAAGCCATATTCCCTGAAACTCGCGTCCTGGGCCGTGCAGCGGGGATAGCGCCGGCGCAGTTCGCCCAGCAGGTGGGTGCGCAATTTGCCCTCGCCCTTGCCGTGAATGAACACGATGCGCTGCCCGTGCTTGTTGATGTTGGCATCCATCACCTCGCGGAATTTGTCGAGCTGGTACTCGAGTATGGCGCCGGGCGTCATGCCGTTCAGGTTATCCAGCAGCGACGCAATGTGCAAGTCTTGCACAATGATGCCGTTGCCGTCGGTCTTCTTGGTGACAGGCTTCTTTTGCGGGCGGTCGGCGCGCTTTTTCTCCTTGAGGGCGCGTTCGAGTTCGCTGCTGTCGATGCGCTGTTGGCGTGCGGGGCGGTCGTTGGTGGCGATTTCCACAGCAATGACGGGCACGTCAAAGTAGGGATTGTCGTGAAAGCAATGCAGTTTGTAAAACTTGGTCACGTCGAGCCGTTGCTCGACGAGGGCGGGATTTTTCAATTTGAAGCCTTTGCCTTTCTTGAAAGCGATATACTGCACGGCGATGTGCGTCATGCTGTTGAGGTCGTCGTGACCGAACTCCTCCAGTTCCACCTGCACGTTGGGCTCGACGATGCCGTTGTAGTGCGTCGTCCAGTCGCCGCTCTCGTCGCCGCGGGTCATGTAGGTGAAATACAGGAAATAGTTGCTGTCGTTGACCAGCGTGGCATAGAACGTGGTGGTGTTCAAGTGCTTGATTTCGCGCGCCTCATAACCCAGCACGATGTTCAGTATCTCGCCCTCGGGCGTTTCCTCGACGGTGATTTCGGGCTCAGGCTCGGGAGCGGGCCGTGGTGCGGGTTTGTCGGGTTCAACAAGGCGTGTTCGGATGTCCAGCGGGCGCTCATAGGCCGACGCCTTGCTGCCGGCCTGGCCCACTACCACCAGTTCACGCTCGGGTACGGGGCGCTCAAAGCCGTCCTGGTCCTCGACATAAATTGTTTTGCCCTCGATTCGGCTCACGCGGCCACCTCCCACATCATTCAGGAAGCGCACGATATCATTGACTTTCATATTGTTTTGTCTTTGGTTATTAGTCTTTAATCGGGAATTGATTCCATGCGTAAGTGGCGCACTATCGCACATTTCACAAATGGAATTATTTCTGCAAAATTAAGGAAAATTCGTGTAATCCGCATCGGTTGCGGAACGAAAAGTGCTTTTTGGCCTGTTTTTGCGGCGAAGGTAGGCTTCATCTCGGCATAAAAAACAAGCGGGCTTGTTTTGTTCTGCGCTCGATTTGCACTCCATTGCCGCGTTGCGGCGAAGGTAGGCTTCATCTCGGCATAAAAAACAAGCGGGCTTGTTTTGTTCTGCGCTCGATTTGCACTACCTTTGCGGTATGATACTGAAAGAAGCGATAGAGCAGATGCGTGCCGGCCTTGACGGGGTGTATGACCCTGGCGAGGCGCAGGCCATCATCCGTGTCGTGTGTGAGGATGTCTTTAATTATGACGTGGTGGATGTGGCGTTGCGTCAGGACAGCGAACTGCCCGCCTTTGCGCCGCAGCGTGTTGCCGACATCATTGCCCGCCTGCGCCGCCACGAGCCGTTGCAGTACATCGTTGGCACCGCCTTGTTTCACGGCCACAAGTTCAAGGTAACGCCCGCCACTCTCATCCCGCGTCCCGAGACCGAGCAGCTGGTGGACCTCATCATCGACGAGAATCGGGATAGCGATCTGCGTGTGCTGGACATGGGCACAGGCTCGGGGTGCATCGCCATTTCGCTGGCGCGTGCATTGCGCTTCCCGCTGGTGGACGCGTTTGACATCTCTAACGATGCCCTGGCGGTGGCGCGCGATAATGCCAAGGCATTGAAGGCCAATAATGTGCGGTTCTTCCAAAGCGACATGCTGGCGCCTCAGCCAGTGGCCGCCTATGACATCGTCGTCAGCAATCCGCCCTATGTGTGCTGGAGCGAGCGCGAGGCCATGGAGCGCAATGTGCTGGACTACGAGCCCGGGCAGGCGCTGTTTGTCCCCGACAACGACCCGCTGATGTTCTATAGAGCCATTGCCGCCTATGCCGGCCAGGCGTTGGAGCAGGGCGGGCGCTTGTATTTGGAAATCAACCGCCGCTTCGGTTGCGAGATAAGGCAACTACTTGAGCAAGAGGGTTTTGATGGTGTTCGCATTTTGGCGGACAGTTACGGAAACACCCGCTTTGCCGCCGCATCACTCCTCACTCCTCACTCCTCACTCCTCACTATTTGAATGGATATCAACGAGAAATACATGCGCCGCGCGTTGCAACTGGCTCGCCAGGGAGCGGGACGCACATCGCCCAACCCCATGGTGGGTGCCGTGATTGTCGGCCCCAACGGCACTATCATCGGCGAAGGATGGCACCGCAAGTGCGGCGAGGGCCATGCCGAGGTCAATGCCGTGGCAAGCGTCAAGAATCCTGAACTGCTCAGGGACAGCACGTTGTATGTCACCCTCGAGCCATGCTCACACTATGGCAAGACGCCGCCCTGTGCGCGCCTCATCATCGAGCGCGGCATCCCCCGCGTGGCGGTGGGGTGCTTGGACCCCTTTGTCAAGGTGGCAGGCCGCGGAGTGGCAATGTTGCGAGAGGCTGGGGTAGAAGTGGTTGTAGGTGTCTTGGAGGACGAATGCCGCACATTGAACCGCCGTTTTATCACCGCCCACACCACGGGACTGCCCTGGGTGCAACTCAAGTGGGCGCAGACCGCCGACGGATTTATCGCCGCGCGCCCCGATGCGGGCGAAAATCCGTTGCGCATATCTACTCCTGTGACCATGAGGATGATGCACCGTCAGCGCGCCCTGTGCGATGCCATCGTTGTGGGTGCCGCGACGGCACGCATCGACAACCCCTCGCTGACCACCAGATTTTGGCCCGGGCGCTCCCCTCTGCGGGTGGTGCTGTCGCGCAGTCTGTCCATCCCCGACGGCTGCACTCTGCTCAACGACGGGCAGGTCACAATCGTGTATAACAGTGTGAAAAACAGCACTGTCGGTTCGGTGGAATATGTGAAGATGGATACTGCCGACCCCCGTGGCTGGCTGGCCGACCTGTACCGCCGCGGAGTGACCAGCGTGATGGTCGAGGGCGGTACGCAAGTGCTGCAGGGCATCATCGACGTCGGGGCATGGAACGAAGCGCGCATCGAGGTGTGTCCGCGCAGGGTGGGCGAGGGTGTCTCTGCACCGTCCATTCAAGGCACGCTTGAGCGCCGCATTGTCATCGGTGGGAATGTGATTGAGCGCCTCGTGCGTTAAAAAGGTGTAAAAAACCGCAATTTATCGTTTATTATCTTTAACAAGTGCATCCCGTTTGGGGCTGTTGTAGTATCTTTACACCCTAAAAAATAGCGGCCGCTATCAAAAATGTGGAATAGTGACCGATTTTTTTTGTAATTTTGCGACTTGCACCAATGTTGCAATTCAAAACAAAGCAATTCTAAAGAAGAGAAATGACGAAGAGAAATCCGCTATACCTCCTGCTGGTGACCGCCGTGTCGTTAGGCATCATGAGCGGCCTTGTTGGTTGTAATGACGACGATAACGACGACGATGTCTTCACTTACAGCAGCAGCACCTCGACAACGCTTGTGCACAAGTTTGGCCTCCAGGCCGATAAAGATGTGCTCACCAGTTTGGATTCGGTATATTTTACGATAGATTACGACAAGGGCTTGATTTACAATGCCGACTCGTTGCCCGTGGGCACCGATGTTTCAAAACTGAAGGTCGTTGTCGAATTCCTGAACACGGTATCATCGGCTGTGTTTGACATCACTGATGCTACCTCGCAGGCCGATACCACCATCAACTATGAAACCGACATGACGCAGGCGCTGGATTTCACGGGCAAGACGACGCTCACGGTAACCAGTTACGACAGGTCTGCGGTCAAGAAATATGAGGTCAAGGTGCTTGTGCACAAGTACAACCCCGACTCGCTCGTGTTTGCGCAGTCGTGGCGCCGCGACTTGCCGGGCTACAATTCGGCCGTCGCCCGCAGCAAGACGGTGCAGATGGGCGGACGCTTCCTCACACTGAACTATGACGGCGCCAATGCCACCCTGTGGTCGGCCGCCGCCCCCAACGAGGCCGCTTGGCAGCAACAGGCCATCGACCTCCCCTTTGCCCCCGATGTGGCATCGCTGACCGCCGCAGGTGACGCGCTCTATATGCTGGATGCCGACGGCGCTCTTTACAGCAGTGTCGACGGTGCGGCATGGACCTCGTGCGGCGTGGTGTGGTACAGCATGCTGGGCGCCTATGGCGACCGTGTGCTGGGCATCATTAACGACGGTGGCGTCTTCTATCATGACGAGTATCCCCGCCTCGACGGATATGCCCCGTCGGCCATTGAGGACGGTTTTCCCGTGTGTCATGCCTCATGCATGGTGCAGACCGACAACGACTGGGCCACCTCGCAGCAGTCCATTCTTGTGGGCGGCATTGATGCAAACGGCAACTTGCGCAGCGACGTGTGGGGATATGACGGATCGCGCTGGGGCCGCATCAACAATGTGCACAGCACCGCCGTGCCCGCCATTGCCGATGCCACGCTGTTTGCCTACTATACCAGCAAAATTTTGCCTGGCGTGCGCCGCTACGGCACCCAGATTACTTGGTATCTGATGGGCGGCAAACTCGCCGACGGCACCCTCAACGACAAGATTTACCTGTCCAACACCCAGGGCATCACCTGGGTGACGGGTGACTCCACCATCGCCCAGCCGGCCCACATGCCGCGCTTCTACGGCGCCCAGGCGTTTGTCAACAGCGAGACGCTTACTGCCGATGCCGCCAGCCTGGCGCCTCGTCGCCTGCCGGCGTTGATTACATCGTGGGAGTGCCCCTATGTGTACATCTTTGGTGGCTACAACAGCGAGAATGCCCTGCTGCCCAACGTGTGGCGCGGCGTGTATAACCGCTTGGCCAATTATCCCGTTTATTAACCCCTCGACGAGATGAAAAAATCACTGCTCATCGTGTTGCTGCTTGCCCTTGTTGCCGTGTTGCCCGCGGTAGCGCAGCAGTACAAGTATGAGATAGGCCCGACGCTGGGCATGACCGGATATCTGGGCGACGTGAGCACAAGCAATGTGTTCAAGAAGCCCGGTTTCACGATTGGCGGCCAGTTCCGCTATGTGCACAACACCCGCTGGGCATTCAAGGCCAACCTCAACTATGCCTACATCAGCGGCGAGAGTTGGACCGACGAGACGCGTTTCCCCGACGGCGCCAACTATGATTTCAAGTCCAACATGATTGACCTGGGCCTCACCGCCGAGTTCAATTTCCTGAACTTTGGCAAGGGCCCTGCCTACAAGAAACTGAAACCCATCTCCCCCTACATGGTGGCCGGCGTGGGCTTTGTGTTTGCCATGAGTGACGGCAACGCGGCTTCGTTTACCATCCCCATTGGGGCGGGCGTGAAATACAAGTTCAAGGACAGGCTCAACCTCAACTTTGAATTTACCATGCGCAAGGAGTTCAGCGACCGCATCGACGGCCTGAGCGACCTGTATGGCATCAAGCACAACTTTTCCAAAAACACCGACTGGTACTCGTTTGCCGCCGTTACGCTGACTTATGAGTTTGGCAAGCGGTGCATCAAGTGTAATTACATCGAATAATTAACCGAGCAGATATCAAGAGCAATGTCATCACTGAGCGATAAAATAGCGCAACTGGACCAGGCACGCATCCCGCGCCATGTGGCCATCATTATGGACGGCAATGGCCGTTGGGCCAAATTGCATGGCCAGGAGCGCTCCTACGGCCATGAGAACGGCGTGACAACCGTACGCCAGGTCACCGAAATCGCCAGCGAGTTGGGCGTGGGATTCCTCACGCTATACACCTTCTCGACCGAGAATTGGAACCGCCCGCAGGCCGAGGTGGACGCGCTCATGAACCTCATTGTCGTGAGCATCGAGCAGCAGACGCCCGACCTCATCAAGAACAATGTGCGCCTCACCGCCATTGGCAACATGGCGCGCATGCCGGAGTATGCCGCCAGCCGCCTGCGCAAGTGCATGGAGGACACCTCCCACTGCACCGGTCTGGTGCTGTGCCTGGCATTGAGTTACTCCTCGCGCTGGGAAATCATTGAGGCCTGCCGACAGATGGCCCGCGAGGCGGCAGCCGGCACTTTGAACCCCGGCGACATCGACGACGCGATGATGTCGTCGCGACTGGCCACGGCTGCCATGCCTGACCCTGACCTGCTCATCCGCACTGGCGGTGACCTGCGCATCAGCAATTATCTGCTGTGGCAGATTGCGTATAGCGAACTTTACTTCACTTCAAAATATTGGCCCGATTTTACCAAGGAGGACTTTGTCGATGCGATAGCCGACTTTCAGGCTCGCGAGCGCCGCTATGGTAAAACGAGCGAACAGGTAAAAGACGAAAATGAAGCGTGAATCTATGAATATCAAGCATATGATCCTTGCAGTCATGGCATTTGCCCTGCTTGCCCCGGCAGCAGTGCAGGCCCAAGAAACATACTCGGCGGGCGACACTATCTATAATCCCAAGGTAATCTTTACAGGCACGCCCACCAATTATGAGATCGCGGGCATCCGCGTAGAGGGCGTGGACAACTATGACGATAACATCATCATCGGCTACTCGGGGCTTGCCGTGGGGCAGCACATCGACATCCCTGGTGACGACCTCAAGTCCGCTGCCAAGCGCTTCTGGCGGCAGGGACTGTTCTCCAAGGTGCAGATTCTGGTCGAGAAGACCTGCCATAACCAGGCGTGGCTGGTGTTCAGCCTGCGCCAGCAGCCACGCGTGTCCGAGGTCAACTACCTGGGCATGAAGGGCGGCGAGAAGAAGGACATCATCGACCGACTGAGTTTCCAGCCTGGCAGCCAGATGACCCCCAATATCGCTGACCGCATCAAACTCATTGTTGAGAAATACTATGCTGCCAAGGGTTTTGAGAAGGCTACCTGCGAAGTTGAGCAGGTGCCCGACCTGAGCAAACAGAACGAGGTTATCGTCAACATCATTGTCAACAAGCATGACAAAATCAAGGTCCACAAGATTTACATCGACGGCAACCAGGTGCTCAGCGACCGCAAGATCAAGCGCACCATGAAAAAGACCAACGAGAAGAAGGATATCTTGAAAATCTTCTCGCAAAAGAAATTTGTGCGCAGCGACTATGAGGCCGACAAGCAACTCATCATCGACAAGTACAACGAGAAGGGCTACCGCGACGCCGTCATCGTGAGCGATAGCGTGGTCAACTATGACGACAAGAGCGTGGATGTGTATCTCACCGTCGATGAGGGCAAGAAATACTACATCTCGGACATCACGTGGGTGGGCAATACCGTCTATCCGTCGGTCATCCTCGACGACATCCTGGGCATCAAGAAGGGCGACGTCTATAACCAGAAACTCCTCAACAAGCGCACCCAGGGCGATGATGACGCCGTGGCCAACCTGTACATGAACAACGGCTACCTGTTCTACCAGCTCATCCCCATCGAGAACCGCATCGAGGGCGACAGCATCTCGCTTGAGATGCGCATGTTTGAGGGCAAGCCCGCACGCATCAACAAGGTGGTTATCAACGGCAATGACCGCCTGTATGAAAAGGTCGTGCGGCGCGAACTGCGTGTGCGCCCCGGCGACCTGTTCTCCAAGAACGACCTCATGCGCTCGGCGCGCGAGATTGCCGCTACCGGCCACTTCGACCCCGAGAAGATGGACATCCGCCCCGAGCCCAATGCCGACAACGGCACCGTGGACATCATCCTCAACCTTGAGAGCAAGGCCAACGACCAGGTTGAGTTGAGCGCAGGTTGGGGCCAGACGGGTGTCATCATCAAGGCTTCGCTCAAGTTTACCAATTTCTCGATTCAAAATCTGCTGCACCCGTCGTCCTACAAGGGCCTCATCCCGCAGGGCGAGGGCCAGACCTTCACCATCAGCGCGCAGACCAATGCTAAGTACTACCAGGCCTACAGCGTGTCGTTCCTCGACCCGTGGTTTGGTGGCAAGCGTCCCAACTCGCTGTCGGTATCGGGATTCTATAGCCGTCAAACGGGTATCAACTCGTCGTACTATAACCAGTTGTACCAGAATGCGATGTATAACTACTACAACTCCTACTACGGCATGGGCGGCTATGGTTATGGCTACGGCAACTATGGTTATGGCACCAATACCTACTACGAGAATGCCTACGACCCCAACAAGTACCTGCAGATGGCGGGCCTAACGGTGGGCTTTGGCAAGCGCTTGAAGTGGCCCGATGACTATTTCACCTTCATGGCATCGTTGAGTTACCAGTGGTACAGCCTCAAGAACTGGGAGTACCTTTACTATATGAAGAACGGCGTGTCCAACTCCATAGTGCTGGGTCTGACGCTGTCGCGCAATAGCATTGACAACCCGCTGTACACCCGCAAGGGCAGCACCTTTACCCTGAGTTTCAACGCCACGCCGCCCGCAAGCCTGTTCGGCAAAAAGAACTGGCAGGCGCTGAGCGAGAGCCAAACCGATGCGTCGAAGAAGGAACTCTACAAGTGGATTGAGTACTGGAAACTCAAGTTCCAAGCCCGCACCTACACCCCGCTCACCGACCCCGACGGCCGTTGGACACTCGTGCTGATGACAAGGGCCGACATCGGTCTGCTGGGCAGCTGGAACAAGTGGCTCAAGTCGCCGTTCGAGACGTTCTATGTCGGCGGTGACGGCATGTCGGGCTCCTACACCTATGCCACCGAGACCATCGCCCTGCGCGGCTATGAGAACGGCGCCTTCACGCCTTACGGTTCCGAGGGCTATGCCTACGACCGCTTTGTCATGGAGCTGCACTTCCCGCTGATGCTGTCACAGAGCGCCACCATCTATCCCCTCGTGTTTGTCGAGGGCGGCAATGCGTGGACCAGCGTCAAGAACTTCAACCCGTTTGACCTCAAGCGCTCGGCCGGCGTAGGCGCCCGCATCTATCTGCCCATGATCGGCATGATGGGTATCGACTGGGGCTACGGCTTTGACAAGGTCTTTGGCGAGAAGGGCGGCAGCAACTTCCACTTCGTGCTCGGACAGGAGTTCTAAGCCATTAAACGATTTGCAACGGTTGCAGTCTAAAAGTCGAATTTACCAAAACAATAAAAAATAAGAATATGAAAAAGATTGTTATCATCGCAGTGGCGCTTGTTGCCGGCATCTTTGCTGCCAACGCGCAGAAGTTTGCGCTCGTGGACATGGAGTATGTCCTGAAGAACATCCCGGCCTATGAGATGGCCAACGAGCAGCTCAACCAGGTATCGCAGCGCTGGCAGCGCGAGGTGGACGAACTCCGCAAAGAGGCCGACACCATGTACAAGAACTACCAGAGCGACATGGTGTTCCTGACCGACGACCAGAAGAAGAAGAAAGAGGCCGAGATCACCGAGAAGGAGAAAGAGGCCCAGCAGCTCCAGTACAAGTACTTTGGCCCCGAGGGCGAACTCTTCAAGAAGCGCCAGTCGCTCATCAAGCCCATCCAGGACGATGTGTACAATGCCGTCAAGAAGGTATGCGACGAGCGCGGCTTCCAGGTCATCTTTGACCGTGCCAGCAGCCAGAGCATCATCTTTGCCTCGCCCCGCATCGACGTGAGCAACGAGGTGCTCGAGAAGATGGGCTACAAATAAGAATCCCCCTCTCATTTAGATATCAAGAGAAAAGCAATAATAACAATAATAACAGAAATCATTATTTTTAGACATGTTTAAAAGATTTATGCTCTTAGCCGTTACGGCTACCATGATGTGCTTTGCAGCACAGGCTCAGAAGTTTGGCTATGTCAACACCAGTGAGATTTTCAACGTCATGCCCGAGAAGGCTACGGCCGAGAACACGCTCAAGAATGTGAGCGACAAGTATGAGACTGAGTTCAAGAACCTGCAGGATGCTTTCCAGAAGAAGATGACCGACTATGAGGCTGCCGACAATGACCCCAGCACCCCTCAGGCCATCAAGGACCGCCACAATCAGGAACTCCAGGAGGAGTATGCCAAGATTCAGAATTTCCAGCAGACTGCCTCGCAGGACCTGCAGCGCCAGCAGGAGACCCTGCTTGCCCCGATCACCCAAAAGCTCCAGAACGCCATTCAGGCCGTGGGCGCTGAGGGCGGCTACACCTTTATCTTTGACCAGGCCATGGGTGCTATCATCTACACCGGCTCCACTGCCGAGGACGTGAGCGCCAAGGTAAAGGCCAAATTGGGTATCAAGTAAGAATTAACCGTTGCTGCAACGGCCATTCCCCTCTGACGCCCGGCGCTCAGGGGGGGATTTCTTTTTGACGCCGCGCCGATCGCTGTTGCATGATTGAAAAAAAGTGCCTAAATTTGCAGACTCTTATATATTATAATGTAAAGAACGATATGAAACGAATCCTCACCATTGCCGTAGCGCTGTTGCCGCTCATGCTGCTGGCACAGGCCCGCATTGCCGTTGTCAACTCGCAGCACATCTTTGACCTCATGCCCGAGAAGGCCAAGGCCGAGGTCCAGCTCAAGGCCCTGAGCGACAAGTATCACGACGAGTACCAGATGATGTTGGGCGAGTTTGACAAGAAATATGCCGACTACCAGTCGGTGGCCGTCGAGCCTTCAACGCCCGCCGCCATCCGTGACCGCCGCCTGCAGGAACTCAATCAGGAGGACCAAAAGCTGCGCGAGTTTGAACAGAGAGCCAACGACGACATCCAGGCGCGCCGTGACGCCATGACCAAGCCCATCGCCAACAAGGTGCAGGCTGCCATCACCGCCGCTGGTCAGCAGGGTGCGTATGACATCGTGTTTGACACCGCCGTCACCCCCGTCGCCTTCACTGGTCCCAATGTCGTTGACCTCACTCCCGCCGTCAAGGCCATCCTCGGCTTGAAGTAAGGTGTTCTAAAGAACGCAACCATTTTTGATAACCCCAATAAATTTTTTGATTATGAAAAAAATTCTTGCAACTGTAATCGTGGCAATGGCCACAATGATGAGTTTTTCGGCTGCTGCAGAATCGCCTCAATGGGAGGCTGTTGCTGGTGTGAATGTAGCGAATCTTGATGCCTCTGGCGCAAGTTCCCGTATTGGTTTCCATGCAGGCCTGCGTGCGACATTCGGTATCCCTAGTGCTGACGACGGCTTCTATGTCAATGCTGCTGCATTACTTTCGCTCAAGGGCTGCAAAGTGCTTGACTATACCCTTAACCCCTATTATTTGGAGGTCCCGGTCCATGCTGGTTATAAGTATGCTATCAATGATAATCTTGCAATCTTTGGCGATGTAGGTCCTTATTTTGCTGTTGGTCTGTTTGGCAAGACCGATGGTGAAGATGTCTTTTGTGAAGACGGGTTCAAGCGATTTGATTTGGGAATAGGCTTGCGTGCTGGTCTTGAGTTCAATCATAAGGTACCTGTTTCGATTGGTTATGATTTTGGCGTCCTGGATGTTATGGATGGAGTTTCGGCAAAAAACAGAAATCTGATGATATCAGCCGGTTATAAGTTCTAATCTTGTAACGGTACCCAATAAACAAGAAACCCTGCCTCAATCGAAGCAGGGCTTTTGTGTTGGTGGGGTGGAAGATGGGGCTCGAACCCACGACCTTCGGAACCACAATCCGACGCTCTAACCAGCTGAGCTACGTCCACCATGTAAATGCGTTTTTGCTCAAACACGGGTGCAAAGATAGTGCCTTTTCTCTATCTGTGCAAATTTATCGTCAAAAATTCACGAAAATTATTTTTTGCCCCATTTGTCATTTGTTGACGATGACGGCGGGGGCGATGCGGTCGCTGCCATTGACAAATTCGCCCTGAGAGAACACGCCGCGCAGGTTGATGTCATCGTCGAGCAGGATGATGTCGGCGTCCTTGCCGCGCTGCAGCGAGCCCTTGCGGTCATAGATGCCCATGATTCTTGACGGTGTCTCGCTGGCCATCCTCACGGCATCGTGCAGCGGCACGTCGGCCACGCGCACCATAGTCTTAATCAAGCGGTCCATCGTGGCAATGCTGCCTGCCAGGGCGCTGCGGTCCGAGAGCTTGCACACGCCGTCCTCGATGATGACGCGCGGGTCAAAGGCGTGTTCGGTCTCGCTGGCGGCTACGGCGAGCGCATCGGTGCACAATGCAGTGTGTTCCACGCCCTTCATGTGATAGACCAGGCTGAGCAGCGTGGAGGGCACGTGGATGCCGTCGGCAATCACCTCCACCGACATGTCCTCGAGCAGATAGACGCTCTCGACTGTGCCGGCGTGCTTGAATTCGCGCACGTTGTGGAAACCCGGCATGGCGTTGTAGAAGTGGGTGGCCAGCGTGTAGCCCGCGTCCCAGGCCGCCTTCACATGCTTGAATTCGGCGGCGGTGTGGGCGATGGCGGCGACGACGCCTTTGCCGGTGATGTATTTACCCATCTCTGTGGCGCCAGGCAACTCGGGCGCGGTGTCCCAGCGGCGCATGCACTCAAAGTCCTCGACAATGTGCTTGTATTCGCGGGGGTTGGGCACGCGGATGACTTCGGGCATTTGGGCGCCTGCCTTGCTCGGGTTGAGGTAGGGGCCCTCAAGGTGCATGCCCATGATGGTCGAGCCGGGCTGCTTCATCAACTCATCGCATGTGGCGCAGCCCTGTTCCATCATCTGCAGGGTGGACGAGGACATGGTGGCATAGATTGAGGTTGTGCCATGCAACAAATGGGCGCGTGCGGCCGTTTCAAACGCCTCACGCGTGCACTCCTGAAAGTCACGGCCGCCACCGCCGTGGCAATGCAGTTCCACGCCGCCGGGCACGATGTGCATGCCCTGGGCGTCATAGGTCTTGTCCATGCCGTCGAGTCGGCGGCTGCTCTTGCTCACCTCTTTGATGCGGCAGCCTTCGATAATTACCGAGCCGTCGTTCACCCATCCTTCGGGCGTGAGCACATGACCATTATATATCTGTGTCAGCATGTTGTCTTCTTTAGTCCTTAAATCCTACTCGAGTGCAAAAATACAATGATTTTTGCTTGATAGCACAATTATTCAGTATTTTTTTAGGATTCTTGACAAAAATTTAAGACCTATGCCTTTACCGGGCAGTTCTGTCAATATTGCTGCCATGCCTTTTTGTCTTGATTTTTCGCCTGTTTGTCAATGTTATATCCCCGTTGCTCACGAAACGGCGATTTCCCGTTTGCATGCGCAAGATATTTGCAGTTAATTTGCAACGTGGAACCTCAACGCGAGGCGTAACAAAAAAATGAAAGTTATTAAAACAGTTAGTTATTTGTCAATTTTTTAAATTCACACGATTATGAAAAAGATTGTTTTAGCATTAAGCGTTATTATGCTCGGTTCGTTGGCGATGATGGCTCAACCGCAGCGTCACCACGAGGGCAAGTCCATGTCTCCCGAGAAAATGGTTGAGATGCGTGTCGAGCGCTTGCAAAAGGCCCTTGACTTGAACGAAGGACAGGTTGCCGAGATCACTAAGGCCTATACCGAGGAGATGAAGGCTATGGAGCAAATGCGTTCTGCCAAGCCTGCCGAAGGCCAGAAGCCTGACCGCGAGGCCATGGAGGCCGGCATGAAGCAGATGAAAGAACTGCGCGCCGGCACCGCTGCCAAGGTGCGTTCCTGCCTGAACGAGGAACAGGCTGCAAAGTATGACAAGATGCAGCGCCACATGGGCAAGCGAGGCGGCCATGGCGGCAAGCGAGGCAAGATGCACGACCGCGGCATGGCTCCCGGTCATGACGGCCACGGCAAGTGCTGCGGCAACTGCAAGGACAAGACCGAGCCGGCTTCCGAAGCCCAGGCCGATTGATGCGGATGTTTTAGTCGTGGGTGCTGAATAGGAATGGGGGCGCTTCCCGATTGAGGGCAGCGCCCCTCTTCGTTGGTGGTTAGAATATGTTAAAATCGCACGTTTTTTTCTAAAAAAAGACCCTTGGCTCGATGCAAAATGCCGGTAAAATGGAAAAAAAACATTATCTTTGCATTTCAATTAAATGAAGAAAGCAACATGGATGTAAAGAAAGTGTTATTCATATCGCAGGAAATTGCGCCCTATGTACCCGAGAGCCGCATGTCTCTCGTGGGCCGTCAGTTGCCCCAAGGCATTAAGGAACAGGGTATTGAGGAACGCACGTTTATGCCCAAATACGGCATGATTGCCGAGCGCAGCAACCAACTGCACGAGATGATTCGCCTCTCGGGCATGAATATCATCATCGACGATACCGACCATCCCCTCATCATCAAGGTTGCCACGCTGCAACAAGCTCATTTTCAGGTCTATTTCATCTATAACGAGGATTACTTTGCCAGCAACCGCATCAACGAGCTGGAGATGGATTGCTCGCCCCAGGACAATGATGAGCGCAGCATTTTCTATGTGCGGTCGGTGATTGAGTCCATCCGCAAGATGCGCTGGGTGCCCGACATCATCCAGTGCACGGGCTGGATTTCGGCACTGGCGCCCGTGTATATGCGCACGCTGTATGCCGACGACCCGTCGTTCCGCGATGCCAAGATTGTCACCGCGCTGTTCAACGACAGGTTTGAGATGCCGCTGGATGCCCGTCTGGCCGAGAAACTGCACCAGGACGGCATCCCCAAGAGTGCCCTCAAGTTGATTGCAGGCAAGGAGTTGACATGCGATGAATTGATGGCGCTGTCGCTCAAGTACAGTGATGCCGTGCTGCAGTGTGATGCCGACATCAACGAACAGGTGCTTGAGGCCGCCAAGGATTTGCCCCTGTACCGTTTTGTCGATGACAACGACGTGAACAAGGTCAAGGAGTTCTATGCCTCGTTGTAAAGCGGGATACCGCCCTCGAGCAATAAGAAATCATAAATAATAATATGAGACACTTCTTCAATATGTTGCTGGTCGCAGCGTTGCTGCTTGGCCTGTGCGCATGCACCGACGAGACCATCGGCGTTTCCATCACCGACAGCGTGTCGTCGATTATCGAGGATTCATCGTTCGTCATCACCGGGCACTCGGTACCCAACAGCCGCCTGCAGATGCGCACCAGCATCAAGATGCTGGGCGACCTCACCGCCGATGGCTTTGGACACTTGACGGCATCGGCCGTGACGATGTGGATGCCCGCAATGAGCATCGACACCGCTGGCACCAGCGCCGAGTGGATTGACTCGTGCCGCCTCAAGTTGCGCGTCCCCATTCATCAGGGCTATACCGGCAACTCGCTCGCGCCCATGCGCCTGAATGTATATAGCCTGAACCAAGTGCTCCCCAGTCCCATTTACAGCGACTTTGATCCCACGGGATATTATAACGCTGGCGACCTGCTGGCTTCCGAGAGTTATTCGCCCACCTCGGGCTGGTATGAGGTGTCCACCTCCTATGTCACCGGCGCGGCGGCCTATGACACCGTGCGCGTCATCTCGGTGCCCCTGCCCGTTGAGTATGGCCGCGAGGTGTTCAACGCCTTTAAGACCAACCCGTCGCTGTTCTCCAGCCTGAGCGCCTTTGGTGAGCGGTTTCCCGGCATTTATATCACTAACACCTACGGCAGCGGCCATGTCATCAACATCAAGGCCACCGAGCTGGATGTCTATTATCGCCAGTTCAAGCACACGAGCGATACCACCGACACCATCTATCCCGCCATGTGCCAGTCCTATATGGCCTCGACGCCCGAGGTCGTGTCGGACAACATCATCCACTTTGATGTAGACAGCAAGGTGCAGGCCATGGTCAACGCCGGCGAGCCCCTTATCGTGGTTCCCGCGGGCTATGAGGTGCAGGTGAGTTTCCCCATTCAGGACATTATCGACAAGTATCAGGCCAATGTGGGCGCCAGCCAGTCCATCATCAGCTCGTTGGGGCTGGAGTTGCCCGTCACCATCCCCGAGACCCAGTATGACATCCAGCCGCCCACCTATCTGCTGATGGTCAAGACGGCTTACAAGGATGCGTTTATCAACGGCGACAGTCTGGCCAACAACAAGGACTCGTTCTATGCCATCTATGACCCGCTCAACAAGTGTTACACTTTTGCGGGACTGCGTGACTATATCCTTGACATCATCGACAACCACGGCGGCATCGCCCGTGAGGAGGACATCAATTTCACCATCACGCCCGTTGATGTGGTTAACTACAGCTACTCGTCATACTATGGCCAGCAGCAGAACACGGTAACCAAGATTTCGCCCATGGTGTCGCGGCCGGCAATCGTCCGGCTGGCGCTCGAGCGAGCTAAGGTCAAGGTGGTTTACAGCAAGCAGATAGTCCAGTAGCGGATATTAGTATTCATGAGCATGATGATGAAGCAACTAATAATGTTCCTGCTTGTTGCCATGTGCCTGACGGGCAGCATTGCTGCGTATGCCCAGGACAAGGAGGGCAAGCAAGAGGTGGTGACCTTGAAGAACGGCCACCGCGTGAGGGGCAAGATAGTAACCTATGCTCCGCTCGACTCGCTGGTCTTGCAGCAAGACGACGGCACGCTGCAGACTATCTACTGGAACAGCATCAAGCAGATTGTCAAGGAGGACTGGCAGCCGCAGCAGGCCATGGGCAGCGCTTTCACGCCTGGCGTGGGGCCGAAGCAGGGTTATCGCGGTTTTGCTGATGTGGAGTACTACACTTCGATTGACGCCATTTCAGAGGACCACTTTGGATTCAGCACCGCCCACGGCTATCAGTTCAAGCCCTATCTGTTTGTGGGTGTGGGCGCAGGGCTCAAAATCAGCCACAAAAAGCATCTCAAGGACTACAACTTCACGCCTAAGGAAGACTTCTATATGTTCCCCGTATTTGCCGATGTGCGTTTCGACTTGCTGAAATACAAGTTCTCGCCTTTCATCGACTGCCGTGTGGGCTACACCCTTGGCAATAAGGCCTATGGCGTGATGTTCAATCCCTCGGTAGGCTGCCGCATCGCCATTAGCGGCAAGTTCGCCCTCAATGCCTCGCTGGGCTACAGCATGCAGAGCACCGATATTCATGTTTACAGTTCAGGCTCCTCGGCCATCTGGCATTATGAGGAGGGCAACGAGCAGAATAATCCCTATCATTGCGTATCCTTCAAACTCGGTGCGGAATTTTAATCGCCCGCCAAAACCGCCGCTAAAATTTGCTCAATTAGAAAAATTGACTTACCTTTGCACCCGCATTGCAGGATTTCGCAGTGCACCAAGCCGCAATAGCTCAGTCGGTAGAGCATTTCATTCGTAACGAAAAGGTCGCGGGTTCGAGTCCCGCTCGCGGCTCCAGCAACGGGGAAACCACCACAACGACAGGGGGTTTCCCTTTTTTTAATGAGCAATGATGAACAGATGGAAATCAGCGTAAAAGACTTTATGGAGCGTCAGCCCAACCACCCCAGGGTGGCCGTGACCGACCAGTTCTACCTGTGGACAGCCCTGCGCCTGGCCAAGGTGTGGGACGAGTCGCCGTGGCTGCGCGGCCTTGACGACGGCGTGCGCCGCGACACGGTGCTTGCTGTGACGGGCTACTACCAGGACATCGTGGCCGACGGCGGCGTGTGGCGCTCGTTCTCGCGCGTGCATGACAGCCGCTTTGGCACTCCTGTGCCCCACTATGGCCGCCGTGAGGACTATTTCGACTATGAACTCAATCTTGATGATGTGCGCTATGTGATGTGGTGGACCATTGCGGGCGAAGGCGGCACGGCGGTGCTTGACCCGCATGACGGCGAACTGGAGGCACTGGCCATGACGTTTCACATGCTGCTCGACAAGGAATATGAGGCCGCCCCCGTGCCGCAGCAGTGGCGCATTGCCGATGAAGTGGAACTCGACAGTCCCGCCGACGCCCAGCGCATCTACGATTACGCCTATTGGCTGTATTGGCGCAGTTTCCTGTTGCGCCCGTCATCCCAGGCGGTGATGGAACGCGCTATGCCCGAGGCCCACGACATCATTGCCCGCGCCGGCGGGAGTGATGCACGCCCGCAGTTGCAAGACCTCAACGACCGCCTGATGGCCGCCGAACCTGCCGGCCCCGTCCCCTTGACCATTGCCCAATGGCTCAAACTCATTGTTGATGACGAAATGCCTTGACGGCCTTGGATATATACACATCGCGCCGCTCCAGATAGCCAGGAGCGGCGCGATGCCTATGTGTGGCGATGGCCTGTTGGTTTACAAGCCCTTGCCGTGGCAGTTCTTGTACTTCTTGCCGCTGCCGCAGGGGCAGGGATCGTTGCGCCCGATTCTGGGCCCCTCGTTGCGTATGGGGCCGACAGGACCCTGGGACCGCGGGCCCATGGGAGCACCCTGGGGCCGGTTGGGGTCAGGTGTCGCACCGCGGTTCTCGCTGTAACGCTGCTGGCGTTGTACGGGCTCGTTTTGCGGCACATTCTGTTGAGGCGGTGCCTCGGGAATTTGGCCGCGCATCAGCACGGAGTTGGACTTGTTGTTTGTGGTGCCGACCATCTGTTTGAACAGGTTGTAGGCCTCGGTCTTGTAGATGACCAGCGGGTCTTTTTGCTCATAGCTGGCGTTCTGCACGCTCTGCTTCAACTGGTCCATCTCGCGCAGGTGTTCCTTCCAGCTCTCGTCGATGGTGAGCAGCATCACTGCCTTTTGCCACGACTTGACGAGCGACTTGCAGTGGGTGTCGGAGGCTTCTTTGATGTCAATCACGATGCCAAAGGTGCGCTTGCCGTCGGTGATGGGCACACGGATGAGGCCCTGAGGCTCCATGCCCTGCTCAATCTGGTCGGCGACAATCCTCTGGATGATGGGGTCCGCCACCTCGGCCAGGCGTTCCATCTTGCGGTTAAAGGCCTTGAGCACTGCGTCGGACAGAAGTTCCTGCTTCTTGCCGTCATTCATGCGGCGGTACTGCTCCTCGTCGAACGGTGTTTCGATGGCATAGGTACTGAGCACCTGCATGTTGAAGTCCTCATACTCGTCGGCATTGAATTTCTCGATAACGTCATCCACGCTGTCATACAGGGTGTTGATGATGTCCAGACCGATGCGCTCACCCAACAAGGCGTGGTGGCGGCGGGTATAGACGACCTTGCGCTGGGCGTTCATCACGTCGTCATACTCAAGCAGGTGCTTGCGGATGCCGAAGTTGTTCTCCTCGACGCGCTTTTGCGCGTTCTCGATACTGCGCGTCACCATGCCGCTCTCGATGGCTTCGCCGTCCTTCAGCCCCAGGCGGTCAAGCGTCTTGACCACCTTGTCGCCGGCGAACAGACGCATCAGTTTGTCCTCAAACGACACGAAGAATACCGACGAACCCGGGTCGCCCTGACGCCCGGCACGGCCTCGAAGCTGGCGGTCCACACGGCGCGACTCGTGGCGCTCGGTGCCGATGATGGCAAGGCCGCCGGCGGCCTTGACCTCGGGTGACAGCTTGATGTCGGTACCACGGCCGGCCATGTTGGTGGCGATGGTCACAACGCCCTTGCCGTCGATGGACTGGCCTGCCTGGGCAACGATGGCCGACTCCTTTTGGTGCAGTTTTGCGTTCAGCACCTGGTGCGGGATGTGGCGCATGTTGAGCATGCGGCTCAACTGCTCACTGATTTCGACGCTGGTGGTACCCACCAGAGTCGGACGTCCCGAATTGCGCATGGTCTCGATTTCGGCGATGACAGCAGCAAATTTCTCTTTTTGGGTCTTGTAAACCCTGTCGGACATGTCGTTGCGGATAACCGGCTTGTTGGTCGGGATGGTAACGACATCGAGCTTGTAGATGTCCCAGAACTCTCCGGCCTCGGTCTCGGCGGTACCGGTCATACCGGACAGCTTGTGGTACATGCGGAAGTAGTTCTGCAGGGTGATGGTGGCAAACGTCTGGGTAGCGGCCTCGACATTCACGCCTTCCTTGGCCTCGATGGCCTGGTGCAGTCCGTCGCTGTAACGGCGTCCTTCCATCACACGGCCTGTCTGCTCATCGACAATCTTCACTTTGCCCTCGCCGTCAACGATGTACTCGTCGTCGCGGTTGAACAGGGTGTAGGCCTTGAGCAGCTGGGTGACGGTGTGCACGCGCTCGGCCTTGACGCTGTAGTTGGCGAGCAACTCGTCCTTCTTGTTCACCTTTTCTTCCTCGGTCAGCGGCTCGTTGGTCACGGCGGACAATTGGGCTGCGATGTCGGGCAGGATGAAGAATTCGGGGTCGTCGGTGCCCTTGGTCAGCACATCGATGCCCTTGTCGGTCATTTCCACGGTGTTGTTTTGCTCCTCGATGATGAAGTACAGCGGGTCGGTGACGATGGGCATCTGGCGGCTGTTGTCCTGCATGTAGTAGGCTTCGGTCTTGAGCATGGCGGCCTTAACGCCCTCCTCGCTCAGGAACTTGATCAGCGGTTTGTATTTGGGCAGGCCCTTGTAGGCGCGGTAGAGCCTGAGAACGCCTTCCTTGACGGTCTCGGGGTCGTCGCTGTTCATCATCTTCTTGGCGTCGGCGAGCAGGCCGGTCACCAGTTGGCGCTGTGCGTTATAGACGCGCTCGACATTGGGCTTGTACTCGTTGAAGAGCTGGTCCTCGCCCTTGGGCACGGGGCCCGAAATAATGAGGGGGGTACGGGCATCGTCAATCAAGACGCTGTCCACCTCATCGACGATGGCGTAGTTGTGGGGGCGCTGCACGAGGTCCTCGGGGCGCATGGCCATGTTGTCGCGCAGGTAGTCAAAACCGAACTCACTGTTGGTACCGAAGGTGATGTCGCAGTTGTAGGCGGCGCGACGCTCGGGTGAATTGGGCTCGGTCTTGTCGATGCAGGCAACAGTCATGCCGTGGAACATGTACAGCGGACCCATCCACTCGCTGTCGCGCTTGGCCAGGTAGTCGTTCACGGTTACCACATGCACGCCGTTGCCGGTCAGGCCGTTGAGGAAGACGGGCAACGTGGCCACCAGGGTCTTGCCTTCACCCGTCGCCATCTCGGCAATCTTGCCTTGATGCAGCACGATGCCGCCAATGAGCTGCACGTCATAGTGAATCATGTCCCAGGTGATTTCGTTGCCACCGGCAATCCAGTGGTTTTGCCAGATGGCTTGGTCACCGTCGATGGTCACAAAGTCCTTGCCCTGGGCCGCCAGGTCGCGGTCGAGCTGGGTGGCGGTAACGGTGATGGTCTCGTTTTGTGTAAAGCGGCGTGCGGTAGATTTCACGATGGCAAACACCGTGGGCAACACCTCGTTGAGTTTGTCCTCAAGGATGTCGAGGATGTCCTTTTCAATGTCGTCAACTTTTTTCCACAGCGGTTCGCGCTCCTCATATTCGAGGGTCTCGATTTCCTCTTTGATGCGCTTGATTTCATCGCGCTTGTCCTGTACCGACTCGTTGAGCATCTGGCGGATGCCGGCAGTGCGCTGGCGCAGCTCGTCGTCGCTCAGGGCGTCAATCTCGGGGTACAGTTTTTTGATTTGTTCAACAATGGGCATGAGCTTTTTCAAGTCACGCGTCGATTTATTGCCGAACATGGATTTTAGAATGTCACTAAGTCCCATTTGGTCTTTTATTTATGATTTTGTAATTGTTTTCTTGATTGATTGGACTCGACCGCAAGACGGTGGCCGTTCCAAACGGCAAAGATAATCATTTTTGGCTGATTAAGTACACCTTAGGCCGCGATAATTGTCGCACGGTGCCCAAAATGTGCCCAAAACGGGCATATTGCAGTAATGATTGGTTGGGAGGTTAGCCTTCACGTGTCGGGCCGCGGGTGGTTTGGCCGCCCAGCAGCACATTGGTCACCGAGCGCGCTACCAGCGCCGTCATCAGCGGCCAGAAGGCGATGTTCGCCGTTTGGGGCTGCCACGGCCATGCGAGCATGAGCAGCAGTGTCACCAAGACATAGACGGCATGCAGGACGCGTGCCGCGGGACGGCATTTCCCGAACCAGGGCAGCACCGCCAGCAACAGCAGCAATGGATTGAGCCACACGGCGTTGATGTTGGGCGAGGTGGCCTCGTGGGTGCTGAAGCACATGAGGAACACGATGATGCATCCCGCCAGGCCGGCAATTGTAAAGAGCACTGTGTCGAGCCATCGCGAGATGCTACGGCGGCGCCAGTCGCGGCCCGTGACAACCATTGTGACGGCCAGCACGGCAAGTGTTGCAGCCATGGGCGACAACGGCCACGGGGTGGGGGGAAGCACCAGGCCTTGCTCGCTGGCATCGACGGGCACAGTGGTGCGTGCCACCAGTGGCATGGCGATGCTGTCGGTGCCGACGGTGGCTCCCGCCACGGCCTGCATCAGCAGCATGGGGATAAACATTTGGGCGCGGGGCGACAGCACCGTGTCGGCGGTCCATCCCAGCACTAGGTCGATGCCGAATTTTTCCCAAGCGTAGTTTTGACAATAATGTGACAAAATGTCACGATAGGTGACATCGCTTGGCATCGGGGGGTATTTCAGTTTGCCCTCGGTCGCCATCTCAATGATGTCGCGCGGGCGCGTTGAACAGTTGTCGGTGAGGAATTTGTAGTGATAGGTGCGGTTCTCGGGCATGGCGTTGGTGAACAGGAATTGCTTGACTTGCAATGCCTTGTCTTGCGGCAGGTTGAGCTGCTGCTCCACCATGCGGCGTCCTTCCATGCCCATGGTGCTGTAGGCACGCGGGATGGGAACGCACAGATAGTAGGTGTCGCCAAGGACAAAACGCCAGATGAAACCGGGGCTGCTGAAGTCAAAAACGCCGTAGTTGAAGTACAGGTCGGTAGCCCCTTGCTGTATGCGCACCTCGCTGTGCCCAAAGATGTTGTGGGGCTCGCTGCCGGGATAAAAGGTTACCAGGCTGACGCGCACGCTGTCTTCCTGCGCCTCGCTGTCCTGAACGGGCCCGGGCATGGGAAGCACGGGTGCGGCATTGAGTGTGCCTGTTGCACACAGGGCACACAGCACAGTCGTGACATAATATGTTCGCAGCAGTCGTTGCATTCAGCAGTCGTTGCATTTACGTTTTATTGATAAGCAAGAACAATGCCAAGTTGTGTTACCACACGCCATAGGCCTGGCGGTCGGCGTCGATGCGCAGCAATATAAACAGCAGGATGGTGAATCCCCACAGCGATGAACCGCCGTAGCTGAAGAACGGCAGCGGGATGCCGATGACGGGACACAGCCCGATGACCATGCCGATGTTAACGGCCAGGTGGAATATCAGGTAGGACGCGACACAGTAGGCATAGACGCGCGCAAAGGTCGAGTGGTTTCTCTCGGCCAGCGTGATGATGCGCAGGATGAGTGCCAGAAAGAGTATCAGCACGGCGACGCTGCCCACAAAGCCTTGCTCCTCGCCGATGGTGCAGTAGATGAAGTCGGTGTGCTGTTCGGGCACATACTTCAGTTTAGTCTGCGTGCCGTTCAAGAAGCCTTTTCCAACCAGTCCGCCGCTGCCGATGGCGATTTTGCTTTGGTTGACGTTGTAGCCCGCCCCGCGCGGGTCGTCGGCGATGCCCAGCGTCACCTTGATGCGCGTCTGCTGATGCGGCTCAAGCATGCTGTTGAAGGCATAATCCACAGTGAACATGAACAATACCGCTGCTGCGGCAAAGCAGATGGTGGTCAGCACCTTTTTCATGTCGTCATGCAGCATGCCATACAGCAAGTAGAGCAACGACAGGACGATGACGGTGAGGAAAAACGCATAGCCGTTGATGTGGACACCCGCGGCCCACAGCGTGCCCGCAACGATGCCTGCGGCGGCATAGCCTAACAGCACATTGCGTCCCAGGATGAGCGAGCGGCAATACAGGAGCAGCATGCCCACCACAAGCACCATCACCAGGATAAAGGCGATGAACATGCCCAGGGGGATGCCCATGACGGTGGCGGCGGCAAACTTGAGCACCACAACGAACAGCGTGACGGCTATGAGGGCGGCAAACAGCACAAACCCCGTCATGCCCTCACGGTAGAGCACAAAGGCAAGTGCCGTGAACACCAGCGCCGACCCGGTCTCGCGTTCCAGAATGATGCAGACAATGGGCAACACGATGATGGCACCGGCGATGAGATAGTTGCGCACACCCTTGAGTGTAAATCCGTAGGTGCTGAACAGTTTGGCCAGCGCCAGCGCGGTCGCCGTCTTGGTGAATTCGGCGGGTTGAAGGCTCACGGGGCCGAGCACCAGCCATGACCGTGAACCCTTGATGTCGGGCGCGACAAAGGCGGTGACAATCAGCAGCAATATCATGACTCCGTATATCGGGTAGGCGTAACCTTCATACACGCGGCGGTCGATGAGCAACAGCGAGAAACCGATGATGAACGACAATCCCGCCCACAGGAACTGCTTGCCCGAGAACTCGCCCAGCGAGAACATGCTGGCCTTGTCGTAGTCATAGGTGGCGGCATAGATGCTCACTGCCCCGGCGACGACCATGATGAGGTAGAGGATGATGGTAAACCAGTCAACCGACCTCAGCAAGTTGGTATTTTCGTTCTCGTTTCTAATTTCCATTTCTAAATCATTAGTCGCAACTCCTAACTCCTAACTATTACCCGGCTGGCCATGGCACGGCCGCGCGATTGCAGATTGGGCGAGTCGCCCTGCAGGTAACGCTGAATCATCAGCGCGCCGATGGGAACGCCATAGTCGGCACCAAAGCCTGCGTTCTCCACATAGACGCACACGGCGATTTTGGGATTGCTCATGGGCGCAAAACCCATGAAAGCCGAGTGGTCGCGGCCGTGGGGATTCTGGGCGGTGCCGGTCTTGCCGCACACTTCGAGCCCGGGGATGTTGGCGCCCCGGCAGGTGCCGCCCAGCACGGCCATGCGCATGCCCTCGACAATCTGGTCGTAATAGCTCTTGTTGATGTTGGTGTCATGGCGCTGGAGGCTGGTCTTGAGGATGCCAACGCCATCAATGTACTTGACCACATGGGGGGTGATGTAGTGGCCGCGGTTGGCGATGGTGGCGGCGAGGTTGGCAATCTGTAGCGGTGTCGCCAACACTTCGCCCTGGCCGATGGCGTCGCTGATGATGGTCTGCCCCACCCAGTTGCCGGTGCCGTATATCTTGTCATAGAAGGCGGTGTTGGGGATAAAGCCGCGGCTCTCGCCAGGCATGTCGATGCCCAGTTTGTAGCCGTAGCCCATCGACACCATGTGGTTTTTCCAGACCTCAAATGCTTTGCCCGTCGAGCCATATTTGTCCTTGCGGTCCATCATGTGCTTAAAACCCCAGCAAAAGTAGGAGTTGCACGATGTCTGCAACGCGGGCTTGAGTGCGATGGGCGAGGCGTGGCCGTGGCAGCCCACACGCAATCCAGCGTTGACATAGCCGTGGTGGCAGGGATAGGTGGTACCGGAATTGACAATGCCCTCCTGCAGGAAGATGAGGCCCTGGGTGGGCTTGAAGGTGGAACCGGGGGGATAGGCCGCCATGATGGAGCGGTCATACAGTGGCATCAGCCGGTTGTTGACCAGGTCGCGGTAGTTCTTGCCTCGTTCCTTGCCCATCAGCAGCGCCGGGTCATAGCCTGGGCTGGACACCAGCGCCAGCACCTCGCCCGTCTGGGGCTCGATGCACACAATGGCGCCCACCTTGCCCTGCATGAGCAGTTCGCCGTATTGCTGCAAGTCAATGTCGATGCTCAGTTTCAGGTTGTTGCCCGCGGCGGGGGCGACATCGTCGGCGCCATCGTTGTAGCGGCCCTTGATTTTGCCCAGCGCGTCGCGGATAAGAATTTCCTTGCCCTTGACGCCGCGCAGGTAGCGCTCATAGCTCTTCTCCACACCCAAGTCGCCGGTGTAGTCGCCGGGGTTGTAGTAGGCGTCATTGTCGATGTCGCGGGCATTGACCTCGCGGATGTCGCCCAGCACATTGGCAGCGACATCATAGTTGTAGGCCCTGAGGATGCGTTTCACCACAAACAGGCCCGGGAAGCGGTACAGTTTCTCCTGCAGCCGCCCGTAGTCCTCGGGAGTGAGGTGGTTCATAAGGATTTGTTGGGTATAGGCCGAGTAGTTGCGGCCATTTTTCATCTCGGTGATGTGCTGTTCGAGTTCCTCGCGCGTTATCTGCATCGTGTTGCAAAAGTCAATCGTGTCAAACGAGGTCACGTCCTTGGGAATCATCACCAGGTCATACTCGGGCTGGTTATACACCACCAGTTTGCCGTTGCGGTCATAGATGAGGCCGCGCGACGGGTAGATGACTTTCTCAAGAAAGGCGTTGCTGTCGGCGTTGGCCTTGTAGGTGCTGTCCAGCACCTGCAACTGCACCAGGCGGCCGATGAAGATGAGGACAATCACCACGATGAAGCCGCTGATGACGTATTTGCGTTTCTCGAGGTTATAGTCTTTTCTCACGGCGCGTGCTAACTAAACTGTCCAACCCAATGATGATGATAATCGACAGCACGCTGCTGCCGGCAATGCGTGCCAGCGTGAGCCACAGGCTGTGCAGCGAGAACACCTGGATGAAGAAGATGAGCGTGCAGTACACGGCCACCAGCGTGGCCATGTAGCGCAGATAGCTGCGCGAACCCATCGAGTCGGTTGACGGCAGCGGGATGGCCATGTCGTTCTCGCGGGTGACGCAGGCGTTGAAAACGGGGCGCCTGACGGCTGCCATGATGGTGCACGCCAGCGCGTTCATGCCCGGCGTGTTGGTAAAGATGTCCATCACCAGCCCGCTTAGGAAAGCGATGGTCAGCACCCACCCGGCGTGCATGTTCACCGGCAATCGCAGTATCAGGTAGATGAATACAACCGGCATGGCGATGTTGAACAGCACGATGCGGTTGCACACCAGTTGCAGGGCCATGAGCACCACAAACAGGATGATGAAGTGTATCACGGTTTTGGTCATGGCTGCTTTCCTCCTATGGCTTTGGGTTTGGGTGTTGTCTGCTCTTTGGCGGCGGGCTTGCCTTCGACAATTTCAAGGCTCGCTTCGGGACGCGTCTCGATGTTGGCGGCGGTGTCAATGCCTTGCTCGGCACGTTGCAGCGCCTTGATCTGGCCGCTCATGCCGTTGGTGATGACACGCACGGTGCTCAGTTGGCTGAAGTTGGTCGTCAACTTCACGCGCAACGAGATGAAACTGTCGCTCATGTCGCGGTCCAGCGACTCGACGATGCCCACGACGATGCCCTCGGGGAAGACGGCCGAGTAGCCGCTGGTCACCACCGTGTCGCCCTTGTGCCAGGTGCAGTGCTTGGGCAGTTCCTCAAGCACTGCATAGCGCGGACTCTTGCCGTCCCACACCATGCTGCCAAAGAAGCCGCTTCCCTTGAGCATGCACGACAGGCGCACGTGCGGGTTGAGCAGCGAAATCACGCGCGAGGCGTGCGGACCCACGATGTTGACGATGCCCACCACGCCGTTTTGGTCAATGACACCCATCTCGGGGCTGATGCCGTCGGCAAAGCCGCGGTTGATGGTGATGTAGTTGTTGGGTTGGGCGATGCTGTTGCTGATGACGCGGGCTATTACACAGGTGTACTGGCCGCCCTTGAGCGCGGGCTGATTCACCGTGTCCTGTGATGCCAGCGCGCGGTCGCCCAACTGCCGTCTCAGCTCAACCAATTCCATCTCCAGCGCCGCGTTGCGTTCCTGCAGGCTCTCGTTGATGCCGCGCAGGTGAAAATAGGACGTGACAGCACTGAACGCCTCGTACACCCGGGCGCTCACGGCGTTGGCCGAGGTCAGATAGACGCTCTGCTGGAAAGGGTTGTCCTTAAACAGCAACACGAGGCTCAAAATCACATAGACTGCGAAAATGAGCCACGCGCAGTGTTTGATGAAAAAGTTGAGCAGATTGTTCATCTGTCTCTATGTCGCGCGTCAGCGCATGAGGAACTTGAAGTGCTTGATGTTCTTGAGCGCAATGCCCGTGCCCTTGGCAACGGCATGCAAGGGATCCTCGGGAACATGGAACTGGATGCCGATTTTGTCGGTCAGTCGCCTGTCCAGACCGCGCAGCAGCGCGCCGCCGCCGGTCAGGAAGATGCCGTTGTGCACGATGTCCTGATACAACTCGGGAGGCGTCTGCTCCAGCGCGCTCAGCACGGCGGCCTCAATCTTGGAGATGGACTTCTCGATGCAGTGGCACACCTCCTGGTAGGTGACGGGAACCTCGAGGGGCAGCGAGTTCACCTGGTTGGGACCGTGGATGATGAAGTCCTCGGGTGCCTCGGCGCCCAGGTCGGTCAGCGCCGAGCCCACGTTGATTTTGATGGCTTCGGCGGTGCGCTCGCCCACGCGCACGTTGTGGGCGCGGCGCATGTGCTCCTGGATGTCCTCGGTGAGGTCATCGCCGGCAGTGCGGATGCTCTTGTTGCTCACAATGCCGCCCAGCGAAATCACGGCAATTTCGGTCGTGCCGCCGCCAATGTCGACAATCATGTTGCCCTCGGGCGCCAGCACGTCAAGGCCGATGCCCAGCGCGGCAGCCATGGGCTCGTAAATCATATAGACGTCGCGTCCGCCGGCATGTTCGCTCGAGTCGCGCACCGCACGGATCTCAACTTCGGTCGAGCCCGAAGGCACGCACACTACCATGCGCAGCGAGGGCGAGAACCAGTGGTTCTTGGCGCTCACCTTCTTGATCATGCCGCGAATCATGTGCTCGGCGGCGTTAAAGTCAGCGATCACGCCGTCGCTCAGCGGCCTCACGGTGCGGATACCCTCGTGGGCCTTGCCGTGCATTTCGCGGGCGCGTTCACCCACGGCGATGGGCTTGTTGGTCTTGGAGTCAAGGGCGACTACCGACGGCTCGTCAATGACGATGCGGTCGTTGTGGATGATAATGGTGTTGGCCGTTCCTAAGTCAACGGCGATTTCTTGTGTAAATGAGAACCATCCCATGATATGTATCTGTATCTTTGTTGGTTAGTATAATTTCTAATACATCATCCCAAAGTTGGGTGTAAAAGCGACTGCAAATTTAAGCAATTCTTGCCGAATCCCCGCTATGTTTTTTGGACTAAATTTCAAAAAAAGTTCGCACATCTTTCCGGTCCTACCGATAGCGGCAGTCAGGGTAAAAAATGTCAAAATCACGTTTTCGTAAAAAACGCCTAACTCCTAACCCCCCAACTCCTCAAGCGATGTCACGGCGTGGCGCACGCAGTCCTCGCACGAGCACAGCGCTTGCCCCGTTCCGGCACCCTTCAGGTCCTTGCACTTGGTGGCGCCGCAGCGTTGCTCAAACAGCGACCTCAAATGACTTGCTTGGGGGTTCATGCGCGCATTGTTGTATTTGAGCAGACCCTGCGCAATCTGCGCACCGCACAGTGCGCCGCAGGTCTCCTCCATGCAGCCCATGCCGCTGCCAAAGCATGCTCCCATGGCCATCAGCCGCTCCTCAGGCAGGCCCAACTCGGGCGCAAAGGCCAATAGTACCGCCTGGCAACAATTCACCGTGCGCTTGTACATCACCGCCACTTCGCGCCGTGGCATAGCGTTGTTGTTCATATTTTCGTCCATGAAATTTTTGGTGTAATGGTTTGAATCAATAAACGTGTCTGCAAAGGTAACTCATCCCCGCCAAACGGCAAACGCTCCGTAAGGAAATTTCACCCTGGAAAGAAAAGCGCGGATGCTCCAAGTGTTCAATTCAAAGACAATAAAAGGCGCCGCCCGTCGATGTCAGGGGCAGCGCCAGTTATTGGGTTGAGCGGGCGATTAGCCGTTGTGCTGCTTCATGATCTTGATGAGGTTGAGCATCTTGTGGCTGTAGCCAATCTCGTTGTCATACCACGAAACCACTTTGACGAACTTGTCGGTCAGGTAAACGCCGGCGTTGGCGTCAAAGATGGAGGTGAGGGGGCAGCCCAGGAAATCGCTCGAAACGACCATGTCCTCGGTGTAGCCCAGGATACCCTTGAACTCGCCTTCGCTGGCCTTCTTCATGGCAGCGCAGATGTCCTCCTTGGTGGCGGGCTTTGTGAGGTTGACGGTCAGGTCAACAACCGAGACGTCGATCGTGGGAACGCGCATCGAAATGCCGGTGAGCTTGCCGTCGAGGGCGGGAATCACCTTGCCCACAGCCTTGGCAGCGCCGGTGGAGCTGGGAATGATGTTGCCGCAGCCGGCACGGCCGCCGCGCCAGTCCTTAGCGCTGGGACCGTCCACGATGCGCTGGGTAGCGGTTACCGAGTGGATAGTGGTCATCAGACCGCTCTCGATGCCGAAGTTGTCGTTGAGGACCTTGGCGATGGGAGCGAGGCAGTTGGTGGTGCAGCTGGCGTTGCTCACGATGGTCTGGCCTGCATAGGTGTCGGTGTTAACGCCGCACACGAACATGGGAGCCTGACGGCCGTCGTCGCCCTTCTTGCTGGGAGCGGACAGTACGACATACTTGGCGCCTGCCTTGAGGTGCTTCTCGGCCAGGTCCATAGTCAGATAAAAACCGGTGGACTCCACGATGTATTCGGCACCGATTGCGCCCCAGGTGATGTTCTCGGCATCCTTCTCGGCGAACACGCGGATGTGCTGGCCGTTGACAATCAGTTCCTTCTTGTCCAGATCATAGTCAACTTCCCCGTTGAAACGGCCGTGCATGGTGTCATACTTGAGCATATAGGCCATGTAGTCAACGTCGAGCAGGTCGTTGATGCCGACAACCTCAATGTCATTGACGTTCTCGGGCTCAAATGCCGAGCGGAACACAAAGCGGCCAATACGTCCGAATCCGTTAATACCGATCTTAATTTTCTCCATAATGCTTCTTTTAAGAATTAATAAATGCAGTTATATAATTTTTGATATTGAATTTTATTGTACTTTTGTGCCGGTGTTTTATGCCAGCGCATCTTACACGGGTGCAAAATTAACTAAAAATTTTTTTATAGGCTTGACCTTGAGCGTCAAAATGCGCCGTCCTTGTGCCTATTTAAGAATGTTTAATAGTTAATCCCCTGGATTGACAAGAGATATAGACAACACAATATTAATTTTTAAAACTGAAAAATTATGGGTTTCATTAAAGAGTTTAAAGAGTTTGCCATGAAGGGCAACGTGATGGACATGGCTGTCGGTGTTATCATCGGCGGTGCTTTTGGTAAGATTGTCACCTCGCTGGTTGACGACATCCTGATGCCGGCTGTCGGCCTGCTGACTGGCGGCGTGGATTTCACCCAGTTGCAATACACCCTGCCTCCCGTGTCCAAGATGGTGGACGAGGCCGCAACAGCCGTTGGCGCCGAAGGCGCTGCCCAGGCTGTTGAGGGTGCTGCCCAGGCTGTTGCCGAGAATGCCGGCGTGGCTGCTGAGGCTACCGGCGCCGTGCTCAAGTATGGCGTGTTTATCCAGAACGTGATTGACTTCCTCATCATCGCACTGTGCATCTTCCTGATGATTAAGTTCATGAACAAGTTGATGCCCAAGAAGGAAGAGGCTCCCGCTCCCGCTGGTCCCACCCAGGAGGAACTGCTGGCCGACATCCGCGACCTGCTCAAGGAGAAGAAGTAATCCCCCCTCTTCGATTCATTCAACGACATTTCACGCCCGATGCGTCACGCGATGCATCGGGCGTGTTGTGTGAAAAAAGCCGCAGCCTGGTGCGGGCTTGCGGCAGTGATTCGTTTTTGGGTTGAGGTTTACAGGATTAATCTTTGATCTTGAGCAGTCCAGTTCGGAAAGCATTGCCGATGAGTTCTGCCACATTGTGCGAACCGGTCTTGCGCAACAGTTGCTTGCGGTGGTACTCCACAGTGTTCGACGAGATGAATATCAGTTCACCTATCTCCCTGCTGTTATGACCCCGCGAGAGCATCTCGAGCACTTGCTGTTAGCGCTCGGTTAGTTCAATCTTCGGTGTGTTCATAATATCACCATTTTTAATAATATGCTAAATAACTGAATTGCAAAAATATATAGTAATGTGGTGCAATGCAAAAAATAGCGAAATAAAATTGCATTTTTTGCCTAAAAACTATGTGTTTCGGTAATCAGTAAGCCCCAGTCATCGTCATTTAGATATCGCAATCGGCGATTTTTTTATTTTTTGATAAATTTGCCGGCTGGGTCGCAATTCGTTGTGCTGATTCTTAAACTTTTGCTTAAAAAAACGGCATTGTTTTCGCAAATACTGGGTTTTTCTTCAAAAATAATCGCTTTTTTCACAAGAATGGTTTGTTTTTGTCAAATTTTTGGTATATTTGCGTCGCCAAAGATAGATTAATTATAAAAATTTTCTCATACTCTAAAACTTTGCGGACGCGGTCTTGTGAAAAACTGCGCCGCTTTTTTGTCTATTAGTCAGCCCGACTCAAGCCTGCTTGGTCCTGCAAGGCAAGCACAGCGTTTACAGGTTGATGACCGTATTGAGGTCGTCGGTCACCCGCTCGCCGGCGGTGCCCACGGCATTGCGGTCCTCGAGGATGCTGCGGGCAATGGGTTCCAGCCTGGGATAAACGCTCTCGGTGAAAAAGTCCCATAGCGTTCCCGCCTCGCCGTCGGGCGCGATTTCGTCGATGATGGCGCGCAAGCCTTGCTGGCCATGTTCAATGATTTCCTGCCCGCCGTGCTCGCCTTCATTGCCTTCCATCACGGCAAGCATCGTGTGCGACAGCGCCTCGCTCAGGTGGTGCAGCACCATGCTTGACGCTTGCTGCGGGGTCTCGGGCAGGATTGCCGTGCCGCCGCCCATCTCAAGCAATCGCTTGATCTGCCCCATGCGTGGAGCCACGGCGTTCCAGACTTTGCTTGCGAGCAGTTGTGCCATGGCGGGCGTGGCGTTGATGATGCGGTTGCGCCCTTGCTCGCGCAGGGTGGGGCATCCGGCCGTGGCTGTGAGCCAGCGTGTGCCGATGCCGATGGCGCACTTGTCGCTGTCATATTCGCACACGCGCACGGCAAAGGGGTAGCATATGGTCGAGCCAGTGGCCACCTCGGTGATGCTGTCGGTGTACTCGTTATTATATAATGATGCAGCGTCGGTGACATGGAGGTGCCCGGTGAAGATGGCGTGGATTCCAGCCTGCATCAACTGTTGCGCCGCGTTGTCATGGTCCTCGATGATGTAGTTGGCCAGCAGGCGGTCTTCTTGGTCGAAGTGGGGTATCAGGTGGTGGTGCATCATGGCCACCACGCGCATGCCGCGGCTGCGGGCCTGGGCGGCGCGTTCGATGACCCATTGCAGTGTCTGGGCCTTGATGCGCCCGCCGTTATGGTAGGTGTCGGCACTGTCGCCGCGGCTGGTGAGGGTGTTCTGCTCGTCATTGTTGCTGTCGATGGCGATGAGCATGAGCCCATCGGCGAGTTCGCGGCAGTAACTCAGCGAGGCAGTGTCGCGCTGGCTGGGTTCGGAATAGCCATAGTCGCGGTATATCGCGGCAAACTCTTCTCGCGTGACTGTGGCCGCAGGCGTGGCATGGTCGCCGTCGTAGCGTCGTGCATAGGGGTTGTTGCAGTCGTGGTTGCCGGGGATGACAAGCGCCTGGATGCCGTGGCTGGCGAGGCGCTGCAGGTGTCGGGCCATGCGTTCATGGCTGGCGCGCTCGCCGTTGTGGGTGAGGTCGCCGGTGATGAGCACTGTCTGGGGTTGCCAGGTGATGATGCTGTCGATGAGGGCGCTCACGATGCTGTCGCTCATGGCCGTCATCTTCACCTCGGCGGCTTCGGCTTGGCGGCTGGCGTTGCCAGGGGTGATGAGTTCGGGCGCGAGCAGATGGGTGTCGCTCATCACAACAATGCCGTGGCCGGGTGCTTTGTCGGGGCTTGCGTCAAGGGTGAGCATGGCCGTTAATGCCATGATGATGAGAGTGATTATCTTTTTCATGTCGCGGTCGTCGCAATTATTGTTCCTAATGTGTGGCCTTGACTGAGAATCCAGCCTCGGCCAGTTGCTTCCAGAAGGCGGGATAGGACTTGTTCACCACATCAGCATCGGTGATGATGAGTCCGGGATGGCGCACTGCGGCGGGGGCAAATGCCAGCGCCACGCGGTGGTCGCCGCGGGTATCGATGACTGGCGGCTGCCGGGTGACGATGCAGCGCTCGCCATGCCACGAGACGGTGTCCTCGCCCTCAATCTTGAGCACATATCCCAATTGCGCGAGTCCTTCGCGCAACGCCTGGATGCGGTCGCTTTCCTTGTGCCGCAGGGTGCGTACGCCTGTCATGCGGAATGAGCGTTCCAGCAGGCAGAGCAGCACTGCCCAGTTCATGGCCAGGTCGGGTGTGGCGGTCATGTCGGCAAACGAGGAACAGCAGCAGCCGACGAAGCCGCTGCCATCGAGCACGGCGCCCTCGGGGGTGAAGCGCGTGGCGATGCCCAGCCGCGCCGCCAGTTGAGCCAATTGTGAGTCGCCTTGGATGCTGTTGGGCGTGAGACCTTGCAGCGTGTAGCGGGCAGGCCGCATCAGACATGCCAGGGCATACCATGGCGCAGCGGCACTCCAGTCGGCCTCGACCGTGATGGAGCCTCCTGCATATCTGTTGCCGACGACAATCAAATTGCTGGTGACATCCACGCTGGCACCCATCGCAGTCATGACGGCGGCGGTCATGTCTATGTAGGGCGCCGACACGATGTCGCCCGCGAGGTGCAGGGCACCGCCGCCGATGGCGGGCAGAATCATCATTACCGCCGAGATGAACTGCGAACTCACGCTGCCGTCCATGTCGATGTCGCGGCCACGCATTTTTGTTCCTGTGATGTGCAATGGCGGGAAACCCTCTTCGCCCTTGTAGTCAATGCATGCGCCCATCGAGCGCAGGGCATCGACGAGCGGAGCGATGGGCCGACGGCGCATGCGCTCATTACCGTCGAGGGTGACGGTGGCGCCGGGGCGTGTGGCGTAGTAGGCCGTGAGAAACCGCATGGCAGTTCCCGCTGGACCCACATCGACGGTGCCGCCGTCGGCATGGCGCGACAGCGCCTGGGCGATGGCGTCGGTGTCGTCGCACAGGGCGGGCTTGATGACGTGGCACGCGCTGCCGCACAGGGCGGCAATGACGAGCGCCCTGTTGGTGATGCTCTTGGACTGCGGCAATGCGATGCTGGCCGTCAAGGGCTGATGTGGTGCTGTGAGTTGCAGGTTCATGTGGGCAAAGGTAATAATTTAGTGGCAAAACGAGTGTTTGTGAGCGTTAGTTTTTGTATATTTGCAGGTCACTTTCAATGATTACGACATGACATTGTTTGACGCCATTATTATCCTGATTGTGCTGGGCGGCATTGTGCTGGGTTACCGCAAGGGTTTCATCGGCCAATTGTCGTCTCTCGTCTCGTGGATTGCGGCGATGTTCATCTGCTACCAGTGCGGCGACATGGTGCGGGACCTGTTTTTGGCAATTGTGCCCAGCGCCGTCAATTGGCCCTTGTCGGCGGTTACTGTGAGGACGGTGTCGCTGGCGTTTGCGTTTCTTGTTGTCATGGTTGTCATCAGGCTGGCGCTGAGGTTGTGCAAGGGTGTGCTGCGGGTGGCTAAACTGGGGTTCATCGACAAGGTGGGTGGCTCGCTGCTGTTTGTGTTCAAGTACGCCTTTGTGTTGAGCATCATACTCAACCTGCTGTATGCCATCAATCCGGACATGGATGCCTTTGCCACCAAGCACTGCCTGGATAACAAGCCGTTTGAGTGTACGCTCGACTTGATGCCCGCCGTCTTGGGCAGCGACCAAATGCCCAGCGACTCGCTGAAACTCTATCGGGATCTCATCGAGCCGGTGCCGGTTGATTTGGCTGGCGGCATGGAGTTACAGGTCAGGAATTAGGGGCTGGGTTGCCGGCTTGGGGCATGAGGATTTCGTCAAGCCAACCGTCTTTGTTGTACTTGCACAGGTCCACATAGGCATCGATGCCGGGGATGATGCCCGTCTCGCTGTACTGCCAGATGGTGTATTTGCCCTCCCAGTTGATTTCGGGTTCCTCGTTGTTGTAGCGCCCCATGTACAGGTGGTGCTTGTTGAAGTGAGGCGTCAGGTTCTTGTTGTAAAATCCTATGGTGCTGTAAATCATGGGCTGTACGCCGTAGTGGACCTCAACGAGCTGGCAGAATTTATCGACGCTGTCCTGCAACTGGGCGCGTGACCAGTTGCCGCGCACCTCGACATCGACCATAGGGATGAGGTCCTGGGCCGACTTGACGGCGAATTCCGAGAAACTCTTGAATTGCTGGTCGATGGACGACGTGGAGGTGATGTAGTGGTAACTGCCCACGAGCAGGCCGTAGCGCTTGGCCATGGCAGTGTTGTAGATGTAGTGCGGGGAGCGGTAGGTCGAGCCTTCGGTAGCCTTGATGTACACAAAGCGGATGTTTTTGTCGCTGCTCACCTTGTCCCAGTCGATAAATCCCTGGTGGCTTGAGATGTCGATTCCGTCATAGGGGGCTTGGGCGTCGCGTGGCGGCACGCGGGGGTGGGTGTCGACGCTCTCGGCATGGTGGGGGCATGAGCACAGCAGGATGGTTGCCAGCAGGGCTGCCGGCAGTGTCCTGATGATGCTATGGCGACGGGTGTCAGTCATTGTCTGCTGAACTCTTGTTTATCTTGCGGCCCTGCTGCCTTGCGGCGCGTATGCTGTCGTTGCGCTGCGACTCGGTGAGTTTGGGCGATTTATTGGTCTTGATGTCGGTAGCTTGCTTGCTGGCCTGCTGTTTAGCCCTTTGGGCTTTCTGCTGCTTGGCCTTTTGGGCTGCCTGTTTTTTGTTTTGCTGTTGCTGTTTGGCTTTTTGGGCCTCGGCTTCCTGCTTGGCCTTCTGCTCTTGTGCCTTCTTGGCTTCGGCTTCTTGCTTGGCTTTTTGCTCTTGTGCCTTCTGTTGAGCCTTTCTGTCGGCTTCGGCTTTCTTCTTGGCCTCTTGCTCCTGCAGTTTCTTGCTGCGTTCCTTGGCCTTGGCCTCCTTTTCGGCTTTCTTCTTGGCTTCTTGCTGCTCGCGCTTGCTGGGCGCGGGTTTCTCCTTAGGCTTTTGCTCGGTGCCCATGTTCACTTGTGCGGGCTTGTCCTTGCGGTCCACCGAGTTTTTCACGTTTCCGCCGCGCGGCTTGGCCTTGCCGGGTTTGTAGAGCAGGTCATTGATGGAGCATCCCTTGTTAAAGCAGCTCAAGTCCACTCTGCCCTTGATGCCCGCGATGTGGCCGTTGTCCGAGAATTGCCATATAATCCAGTTCACCCCGTTGATGTTGGGCTGGTTGTTCGAGTACTTGGCGATGAACAGGGGGTAATCGGCAAACGCTCTGCCCAGGTGCTTGTTGAAGAAGTTCTCGCTGGTGTAGATGAGGGGTTTGACGCCGTAGAAGTCCTCGCACAGGTCGGCAAAGACCTTGAGGCTGTCGCGCAACTGCTGTGAGGTCCACTTGTCGCACACCTCGACATCGATGAACGGGATGAGGTCCTGTTCGTCTTTGCGGACCGTCATCCTGAAGTTCTCAAACTGGGCCACGGCGCTGGACTTGCAGGTCAGGAAATGGTAGCTGCCGACCTTTACGCCGTGCTTGCGGGCATTGCGGATATTCTCCTGATAGCGGTGGTCGGTATGGTTGCAGCCCTCGGTGGCCTTGATATAGACGTATTGGATCTTGGGGTTGTTTTTGATGGCTTCCCAGTTGATGGTCTCTTGGTACTTGGAGACGTCGATGCCGTCGTAGTTGCGTGTTTCGGCGGGCTTGGGCTTGGGCGGCTCAGGCTTGGCTTCCTCGGTCTTGACGGGTTGGGCCTTGACCTCCTGGACCTGGGTCTTGGAAGGCTCTTTGACGGGTTTAGCCTCCTGCTTGGGCTTTACGGCCTCGTTTTTATTTTCGTCTTTTTTGTTGTCCTTTTTTTCGTCTTTTTTCTCGTTCTTTTTTCCCTCTTTTGCTTTGTTTTGCGTCTCCTTGTCCACTCGGGTGCGTGTGGGCTTGTTGGACGGCGTGGCGTTAGACTGCGCCAAGCCCGCGATGGGCAGCAAGGCGAGTATAATTATAATTATGATGTTGTATATCGTATTGGTTTTGTGCATGTTGAATATCTTTTGCGATTTTTGCGTTGGAAATTTGAGGATGCAAAGTTACAAAAAAATGGCAATTGCCGACCCCTATGGACCTACAACTTGGGCGACTTTAACAACTTTTTAGGAGTTGGGAGTGAGGAGTTGCTTCGCGCGGCGGTGGCGGTGCCAAATGGCGGATTTTTTTTGGAAAATTTATTGGGGTGTAGTACCCTAAAAAAAGTTGAATGGATTTTACCTTATCCCTGACAGAAGTTGA
>R27__coassemble_69_pt1 | contig 89273 bp, 83 predicted proteins | sample R27__metabat2_low_PE_027 | metagenome-assembled genome bin R27
ACTACCTGCTCGGCGTCGAGGTCTTCACCGTCAACGGCGTGTCGTTCACGATGATGCCCGTTGAGGGCGGCACCTTTACGATGGGCGCCACCGAGGAGCAGGGCAGCGACTATGACAGCCCCGAGCGCCCCGTCCACCAGGTGACTTTGTCGAGTTTCGCCATCGGCCAGACCGAGGTCACCCAGGAGTTGTGGGTTGCCGTGATGGGCAGTAATCCGAGCTCCTTCACGGGCAACCTTCAGCGCCCCGTGGAGAATGTGTCGTGGAACGACTGCCAGACCTTCATCACCCGCTTGAACGAGTTGACGGGCAAGAATTTCCGCCTGCCGACTGAGGCTGAATGGGAGTTCGCTGCCCGCGGCGGCAACAAGAGCCAGCATTACAAATATGCCGGCAGCAACGGCATCGACGCGGTGGCATGGTATTGGGACAACATACCCTCCCAATCGAGTGGCACGGCAGGCTATGGCACCCAGTCCGTGGCCACCAAGGCACCTAACGAGTTGGGTCTGTATGACATGAGCGGCAATGTGTGGGAGTGGTGCCAGGACAGGTACGGCAGTTACAGCAGTGCGGCTCAGGCCGACCCGACGGGACCTGAAACGGGCTCTTACCGCGTGTACCGTGGCGGTAGCTGGATCGACAACGCCTGGTACTGCCGTGTGTCGGACCGGTACTTCCTCACGCCCTCGTTCCGCTACGACTACCTTGGGTTGCGCCTTGCCCTCTAGTTATTGCCCTTCTCTGTATGACGGGATATTTTGGTTTGGCAAAAGCGGTGCGCAAGCCCGCAATGCCAACCAACATATCCCGTTCCAGCGACAAAAGTAATTAATATGCAATTGAAGTCGTTTCTCGTGCCTGTCAAATCGCCCGAGCGCAGCGATGGCGCGATTTTTAGGCGGCTGTCACCGCGAGTAATGATTAAAGATTAATGATTAACGAGCCGCTGCGGTGAATTGCCGTGGCGGCTTGTTGTTTTTTGCCGTGGCGGCGGCAATAACAAGTGTCGCTGTGATTTTTGTGTGCGTTTTGCGGCTTTGATTTGCGTGTGAGGGCCGAAAGTAGTATCTTTGCAGTCCAAATTTGAACATATAAAAACAAGATAAAAAGATTGATATGGGAAAAAAAGCATTGTTAATGATTCTTGACGGCTGGGGCGAGGGCCCCAACGGCACCAGCAACGCCATCTTCAGCACGCCGACGCCTTATCTGGACTTCCTGCGCGCCGCCTATCCTCACAGCACCCTCAGGGCCTGCGGCGAGGATGTGGGGCTGCCCGACGGCCAGATGGGCAACAGCGAGGTGGGGCACCTCAACATCGGCGGCGGCCGTGTCGTCTATCAGGACCTGGTGAAAATCAACAAGAGCATCGAGGACCGCTCGATTCTCAACAACCCCGAGATTGTCAACGCCTACAGCCACTGCAAGGCCAGCGGCAAGTCGCTGCACATCATGGGCCTGACAAGCACGGGCGGCGTCCACAGCTCGATGGATCACCTGATGGCGCTCTGTGACATCGCCAAGGAGTATGGCCTGGACAAGGTGTATGTGCATTGCTTCATGGACGGCCGCGATACCGACCCCGAGAGCGGCAAGGACTTTGTCAGCCAGGTGATTGAGCACTGCAACAGCAGTGCGGGCACAGTGGCGACGGTCATCGGACGCTACTATGCCATGGACCGCAACAACAACTGGGACCGCATCAAGGTGGCTTGGGACATGCTCACTCAGGGCATCGGCAAGGCCAGCGACGACATGGTGCGCGCCATCCAGGAGTCATATGACGAGGGCGTGACCGACGAGTTCATCAAGCCCATCGTCAACAGTGCTGTGGACGGCCGCATCCAGGACGGCGACACGGTTATCTTCTACAACTTCCGCAACGACCGCGCCAAGCAGATTACGATCGCCCTCACCCAGCAGGACAAGCCCGACGATGGCATGCACACCATCAAGGACCTGCAATACTACTGCATGACGCCCTACGATCCCAAGTTCAGCGGCGTGCATGTGCTTTTCCCCAAGGATAACATCGCCAACACGCTGTCAGAGTATCTGTCGGGCAAGGGCCTGCGCCAGCTCCACATCGCCGAGACCGAGAAGTATGCCCATGTGACATTCTTCTTTAGCGGCGGCCGTGAGCAGCCCTTCGACGGCGAGGACCGCATCTTGGTGCCTTCGCCCGATGTGGCGACCTATGACCTGAAGCCTGAGATGAGCGCCTATTTCGTGCGCGACAAACTGGTGGAGGCCATCCGCGAGGACAAGTACGACTTCATCGTCGTGAACTATGCCAACGGTGACATGGTGGGCCACACGGGAGTGTATGACGCCATCTGCAAAGCCGTGTCGGCAGTGGACCGCTGTGTGCACGATACCGTTGAGGCCGCCCGCGCCACGGGCTATGAGGTCATCATCATCGCCGACCACGGCAACGCCGACCACGCCATCAACAGCGACGGCACGCCCAACACGGCCCATTCGCTGAATCCCGTTCCCGTCATCTATGTGACCGAGAATCCCGAACTTATCATCAACAACGGCCGCCTGGCCGACGTGGCGCCCACCATCCTCCAGATTATGGGACTGGAACAGCCCGTCGAGATGACCGGGCACGGCTTAATCGACGTGACCAAGTAAATCTGCATTAGTGCCTCAAAATAACCAAGCGGGCCGCCTCCAGTCGAGCGGTCCGCTTGTGTTGTCATTGGCGTTTTGTGGCCTTGTCGTGGTTAACTGTTGAGCAGCAGGTCAATCATTGCCGACAGGTCGCGGACGTCAATCTGGTCGTTGCCGTCGATGTCGGCAGCCGTTGAAATGAACAGCCCCTTCGTGTTGCCCAGCAGGTGGTCAATCAGTGCCGACAGGTCTGTAACGTCGAAGATGCCGTCGGCGTTGACATCGCCCAGCGGGTGGGGCAGGGTCTCGAGCACCCTGACCATGCCCGCCATAGCGTCAATCTTGCCGTTGGCGCCGAATTGCGCATGGCGGCCCCCCTCGGTGTAGCTGTCCTTGATGGCCGTCTCGGCGATGATTTCCTTGATTTGTGCCACGGTCAGGTTGGGATTGGCCTGCAGCCACAGGGCGATGATGCCTGCCACGGTGGGGGCGGCCATCGACGTGCCGCTCATGACGCACCACGGGCTGCCGTCGTCGCTCTTCATCACGGTGTAAGCGCTGTTGCGGGCATAGTTTGAATAACGGCTGCCGGCGGCAACCACGTTGAAGCCCGGAGCGCACACGGTGGGCAGGGCCACGCCGGTGGGGCCGTATCCCTCGGCCTGATAGCTTGAGAATTTTGCGATGTCGCCAATGGTGCCCGAGTTGTCGGTAACCATGCGGTTCTGGGTCATGGAGTAATAGCTGTTGCGGGCAACATAGGCGCCTGCCGAGATAATGGCGTCGTTGACGGCATAGGTGCCGATGGTGCAAGAGTCTGTCCCTGCCGAGTAGAAACGGGGTATTGCCTCGCCGCCCGGCATAATTACGGGACTGCCGTAGGTGGCAAATGCGCAGTTGCTGTTGCACATCCACGCGTCAATTTCGCAGGGCTCGGTGCGTGAGGGCCAGATGCTGACGCCGATGGCATAGCGGCTCATGTGCTTGCCGCTGGCCGAGGTGCTGTCGCCCGTGCATACCAGATTGTAGATGGATGTCTGGAACTGGTATTTGCGGCCATAGGAGGACAAACTGACATAGGTGTGTATGTAACCCAGGGTGTCAACGGCGGGGTCGTAGGTGAAGTAGCCACCCAACGACGACGTCTTGATGGTGAGGTTTTTGTTGAGTGTGTCGCTGGTCCAGACAATTTGGCCGGTGTTCTTGTCAAGGATGTGAAGCTGGTAACTGGGCTTGCAGTTTTGGTCACGCATCCAGATGTCGGTGATGCAGCGGCTGTAGTTATACGACGAGTCGGCACCGGCCGTCCCGCATTTGAATAGCAGGTTGAGGGCGTTAGCCTTCGACGCTCGCTTGTGGGCATATACCGGCGTGTTGCCGCAGTTGCCGGCGGCAATGACAAAAATGCGTCCGGGACCGGTGACTTGTTCGAGGGCTTTGGACAGATAGTCCTGGCCGTCGTGCTGCCCGTTGGGCGTGCTGACGCTCATGCTCATCACGCATGGCTTGCCCACGCTGTCGGCATAGGCTCTGATGTAACGCGCGCAGTTGGCAATCTCGGTGGAGGACAGGCTGCCGTCAAGCACGGTGGGCGTGGCGACCACGATGTCGGCATCGGGTGCCATGCCGCCATATTGGCCCACGTGAGCGCCGGCGGCGATGCTGGTGGTGTGTGTGCCGTGGGTCTCGGATGGGGCATCTGACGTGAGCGCGTAGATTTCATCGTCCATAAACACCGAGCCGGGCATCTTGAATTCGCTGCCGTAGCTGTTGATGTAGGTGCTCGGGTGACCGGAATTGTCATGGGTGTTATAAACCCTGACAATGCGGGTGCGCGTGGTGTCGTCGCTGCGGCGGAAGGACCGGTGCTGGAAGTCGATGCCCCTGTCAATGACGCCGACGATGACGCCCCGGCCGGTATAGGCCCATGGCAGGCCGTGGCCGATGCCGTCATGCACTTCGCCTGCGCGGGTGACGCTCAGGGTGCTGTCGGTGCACAATTGCATCCTGCGGCCGATTTCCACGTCGGTAACCCCGGGCAGGCATGACACGTCGGCCAGATTGTCCACTGGAATCTGGGCGGTCACAAATCCGTCGAACTGGCAGTTGACGGCAACTCCGTGCGACTGGAGCAGGGCGATGGCGCTTTCGTCCCGGATGGCAATGAATGCGTCAATCATCTGCCGCCCGTCAACAACGCGAGGGGGCATGTACACCCTGGCAAAGGGGGGGCGGGCCGATGTGCCGGTGATGCATTCGTCAAGGAACTGCCGCACCGACACAGGCAGCAAGCTTTGGGCCGCCGCTGCCCGGCTGCACAGCAGCATCAGGGCGGCTATGGCGATAACTCTTGTTCTTGTCATTGTGTATCAGTCAATCGATTCGAGGTCTACGTTCCCAAGCAGCATGTCTATCAGCAGCGAGATGTCGTCAGGCTTGATTTGCCCGTCCTGGTTCACGTCGGCGCCGCGTTCGTCAAATGCTTCAGGGTTATTCCCCAACAGGTAGTCAATGAGCGCCGAAATATCCGATGGCGCTACCTTGCCGTCACCATTCACGTCGCCCACGATGTAGTCAATGCCCAGCAGCAGTTTCACGCCGGCCATGGCGTCAATCTTGCCGTTGGGGCCATAGCGGTAATAATTGTTGGGGTCTTGGGTGAACTCATCTTTGATGGCGGTCTGCGCAATGATGCCTTTGACATCGCTTGGCGCAAGGTTGGGGTTGATCTGCAGCCATTGGGCAACGATGCCGGCTACCGTGGGGGCAGCCAGCGATGTGCCGCTCATGGTCGCATAGGTATATCCGTCTTCGGTCCTCATCACCAGGTAGCTGTTATTCTCCTGGGTGTTGTACTCAGAGTAGCGGCTCACCGCCGACACGACATTGGTGCCTGGCGCCATCACCGTGGGCAGCGCTTTACCCGTGGGGCCGCAGCCCTCGGTCTGCGAACTCGTGAAGGTGGCATATCGGCCCGGCGTGTTGTAAATGTCCGTCAAAATGGTGCCCCGGTTCAGGGCGTAATAGGTGTTGCGGGCGCAATATGCCCCGGCCGAGATGACGCTGTCGTGCACCGCATAGGGGCACATCGTCGAGGCATTGCTCGGCTCGGCGTAAAAGCCGGCAGCCTGGCTGGCTGCGGTGTCGCCCCTGGCGGTGATGTTGTCCACGTTCACCGCATCGTTGTATTTGCCTATCCAATAGCCGTCGCGGCACACCCAGCTGTCCACATACAGGCTGTCGGCCGTGCGCGGATACACCGTCAGCCCGATGTGGTAACGGCTGAGCCTGCGGCCCAGTGAGTCGGTAGTGTATTCCTTGCTCTTGAGATTGTAGATCTGCGTTGAGATTTCATATTTGTTCGACCTCACGCTCAACGGCGTGATGGCATACATGTAACTCTTGCTGCTCACCGCTGTGTCGGGCTCGTAATACTCGCCGTAGGAGTCCTCAAAGATGGAGTCTTTGCTGGTAATGGCCTTCGACTCCCACACGATGCGCTTCTCAATCCTGTCAAAGATGTGGAACTTCACCACCGGCTGGCCGCTGGCATGCACCTGCGAGCCGCTGGCCCTGATCCATGAATCGGTGTTGAACAGGCCGTAATAGTAGGTGTTGTCGGCGCTGACGCTGTGGTCGCTGGGCAGGTCGCACAGTGTTTCAAAAAATATGTGGTATGGTTTCTTGACGGTCGCGGGGCCGCTGGCATAGATGGGCCGCTGGCCGTTGTTGCCCGCCGAGGTGACGAAGATGCGGCCCGGGCCCACGCACTGCGCCACGGCGGCCGACAGGTAATCCTTGCCGTCGTGAGCCCCGTCGGCGGTGCTGTAACTCAGGTTGACCACACACGGCTTGCCCACGCTGTCGGCATAGGCGAAGATGTATTTCATGCAATTGGCCACCTCGGTGAGCATGATGCCCTGGTTGTTCAGCGTTCTCGATACGCACAACACGATGTCTGCGCCCGGCGCCATGCCGCCATATCCGCCCACGTGGGTGCCGGCGGCGATGCCCGCCACATGGGTGCCGTGGCTTTTGTCCAGGTCATAGGTCAGCCCGTAGATTTCGTCGCCCATGCGCACCAGCCCGGGCAGCGTCGAGGTGCCCGCCTTTGCGGGATGACCCACCGTATCTTGCGGGTCATACACGCGCACGATGCGTGTCCTCGTCGTGTCGTCCGCCCGCCTGAAGGCGATGTGCTGGAAGTCAAATCCGTTGTCGATGATGCCGATAACCACGCCCGTCCCGTCATAATCCTGCGGCAGACCATGGTTCATGCCGTCAATCACGTTGCCGGCGTTGGTACATACAAGAGTGCTGTCGCTGCTCATATATGCGATCGGGCTGATTTCCACATCGGTCACACCCTTCATCAGCGACACCTCCGTTAATTTGTTCACGGGAATCTGTGCCGTGACAAAGCCGTCAAACGTGCAGTTTACTATAACGCCGTCGGCCTTGAGTGAGTTGATCACGCCCTCGTTGTCAATCGAGATAAAGGCGTCTATCATCTCCACACCGTCAATCATGCGCGGCGAGGCCATTGTGGGTTTCAACATTGCTTTCGCATGAGTGTTGCCGCTGTTGTCCAGCCGCTCCGCCAAGGCTCTTTCGCCATAGAATCGCTCGACCGATGGCGGCAAGACGCGTTGCAATTGGGCGTAACCAATTGAAATAACAGCAATTGTAACAATTGCAAATACCAATCTTTTCATCGTTGCAGAAATTTATAATAACACAATCACAAAATTACACATAATTGCAATATTTGCAAAACAAAAAAAGCATCTGTTTGCACGAAAATTAACAGATGCTTTTTTTTTAATAGTCGAGAATCTGCTCAGGAGTGCAGTATCTTATACACCAGTTCCTTGAGCAGGGCATACTGGTCTTGGCGGGAGCCGATGCCCTTGCTGCTGGTGTCGCACTCGCGCAGGTAGCCGATGATGTTGACCAGGCCGCGCGTGCTGTACTGGCGTGTGGCGTCGCAGAACTTGCCCGCCCGCCATGGCGATGTGCCCAGCGCCGCGGCGATGCCGCCTTGCGACTTGTCGGCGGCGGTGGCTGCCAGCAGCACGCTGGAGAAGAATGAATACAGCAGGGCGATGGTCGGTGCCAGCGGGTTGTTCTTGGGGTTGCGCTCGTAGTAGTCCACGATGCGGAACGCCTTGGCAGCGTCGCGCCGCGCAAGCGCGTCCTCCAGCTCAAAGTTGTTGAAATCCTTGCTGATGCCGATGTTATGCTCGATGAGGGCGGGCGTGATGTTCTTGCTGTCGGCAACTATCGACAACTTGTCGAGTTCGCTGAACAGCCGGGCGATGTCGGTGCCAATGTGGTCGGCCAGCATGCGCGTCGCCTTCATGTCGATGTTGCAGCCCAGCGAGTTGGCATAGGTGGTGATGAGCGCGTCGAGGTCGCGGCCCTGTTTCACCTTGTTGGAGTCAAAGATGACGCCTGCGCCTTTGTTGGCCTTCAGCGCATCGGTAAAGGGCTTGCTCTTGAGCGTTGCCCCCTTGTGGCAGATGACCAGTATCGTCGATGGCAGCGGTTTCTCGGCATAGGAGGCAAAGATGTCGAGGTCGTTCTTGTGTCCCGGCTGCTTGGCGATGAGCTGCGCCTCCCGCACGACCACCACCTTGTACTCGCTGAATGCCGGGTACTGCCGGCACGCGCTGACGACCTCCCTCACGTTGGCGGTGTTGCCGTAATACAGCGACAGGTTAAAGTCGCGCTGGTCCTCGGTCAGCGCGCTGTCGATAATCAGTTGCTGCAGATGGTCGATGTAGTAGGGCTCTTCGCCCTGCAAGACATAGATGTTGCGGAACTTGCCGCCGCCAATTTCCTTCTTCAGCGAGGTAAATGTCACCGATTCTTTCTTGACTGCCATGAGGGTGCCGTTAACAGTGATGAAACGCCTGTCCCAAGATTTTGCCTTGCATTATGCCTCGGCGATGAGTTCTATCTCAACCAGGGCGCCCTTGGGCAGGTCGCGCACAGCAAAGGCGCTGCGGGCGGGGAACGGCTGGGTGAAGAACTCGCTGTAAATCTCGTTCATGGGCCCAAAGTTGGCGATGTCGCTCAGCAGCACGGTAGTCTTGACCACGTTGCACAGGTCCAGGCCTTCGCTCTGCAAGATGGCGCGGGCGTTGAGCAGGCTCTGGCGGGTCTGTTCCTGGACGCCTCCCTCGGGGAATGACCCGGTGGCGGGATTGATGGGCAGCTGGCCCGAAACAAAAACGATGTTGCCGGTGCGGATGGCCTGGCTGTAAGGACCGATGGCGGCGGGCGCCTTGTCTGTGTTTAATGCTTTCATTATCAATAAATGTGTTAATTGTTGATGATTGATGTTAGGGTTGATTGCGATACAAAGGTACTGAAAAGTTTTCAGACATCTGCTTTTGCCCGCGGTTTTTTTTGAACAAAAATAGCCTGCAAACCCAAACCGGTATGCAGGCCATGTGTTATGCTTGGCTGCGCAATGTCTTTCGTTTAACTCGTGATAACTCGATGGTCAAAAGATGAATAGCGTGAGCCAATGAGGGAAAAATGGGCCGTCACTTCTTGATGCCCATCTTCTTGGCAATGTTGGCGGGGATGGCGTCCTTGTGCACCAGGATGTTCATCGTCTTGGCGCGGAAGAAGGCCTCGCTGCAGTAGAAGTAGCCGTCATACAGTTGGTTGGTGTCCCAACTGTTCTGCACCTTGAAGTACTTGTTGCCTTCCTGGTCAACGGCCTTGCCCATGATCACCATGCCGTGGTCGTCGGTGGTCTCCTTGTTGTCAAACATCTCCTGGCGCTCCTCCTGGCTGACCCACTGCTCCTTAACCGGGCCCTTGATGTCCCACAGTTCAGCCTCGCGGTCCTTGTCGTTCATGTGTGCCCAGCGGGCCATGTCGGTGCCCTCGCTGTCGGGAACATCCTTCTTCACGGGAAGGATGGCATAGCCATTGGCCCACTTGAATCCCTTCTCGCTCACGTCGGCGCCCCATGCGATGGTGTAGCCGTTGTCGATGGCGTTGTTGGCGATTTCCATGAGTTCGTCGATGGGCACATTCTGGTAGCTGGACCACAGCCAGTTGTCGGCAACCTCAAGGATGAACGGCTGGTAGTAGGGGTGGTGGCTGAACGAGCAGATGGGCACATAGTCATCAAGGTTGACGCCCAGCGATGCGGCCCAGGTCTGCGGGGTGTATTTCTTGCCTTCCCACACGAATTCCTCGGGCATCTTGCCCATGTAGCCGTCAAGGATGCCTTTCAGACCATCGACCCACGCGGGGGTGAGCTTTTTGAGCTTGCGCTGATTCACCACGCCCACATAGCCCTTGAGCAATGCGGTGAGCTCACTGGAGTCAAACTTCTTGTCACCATAGGTCATGCCGGTGTAAACCTCGTTGGGCACCATGCCGTAGTTGCGCCATACATAGGGCACATCCTCGGCGGCGCCGCCCTCAGCAAAGTTGATTTCTCCGTCCATGCGCACATACTTGATGGCCTTGTCATAGTAGCAGTGGTTGACCACGAAGCCTTCGCTCAGGTGGACTTCCTTGCCCGTGATGCGCAGGATTTCGTCCTCAAAGAAGGAGTTGGTCGAGTAGCACCAGCACGTGCCGCTCTTGTTCTGGTCCTTCACGGGGGTGTGCTTGATGACCTTGACGTCGGTAAACTTGAATCCAGTGCTGTCGGGATTAACGACCTTGCTGTCGGCAAACACGTTGAGTGCAACGAAACCGGCAAGCATTGTGAATAAGATTTTCTTCATAATCAATGTTTTGGTAGTATAAGTTATAATATTAGGTTAATTGCTTCATCAATGATTGTGCATGGCCAGGTCCTGGGAGGCGGGATTCCTGCCCGCGCCGTTTTTGCCGTGGCGTCGCTCAATCTATTCCGCAAATGTAGGATATTTTTTTTATATAGATGCAAAAACGATAATATTTTTGACTAAAAAACACTACCTTTGCACGATGATTTATCCCGCTAACTTTGAGATAAAGATTGGTTTTGACGCTGTTAGGCGTGAACTGGAGCGGCACTGTGTGTCTGCGCTCGGTGCGGCCAATGTGCCGCGCCTGCGTTTCTCGACGCGCCGCGACGAGGTGATGCGCTGGCTTGAGCAGACCAACGAGTTCTTGTCCATCTTGCAGACGGGCAGGGAGTTTCCGTTGAGTTACTATTTCGACCTGCGCGTCGTCTTCAAGGAGGCCTCAACGCCCGGCACGTTCTTGAGCGCCGAGCATTTGTTTGACCTGCAGCGCCTGCTGACAACGGTCAGCCAGGTGGTTCGCTTCTTTGCTGCCGACGGTGAGGGCAATATGCCGTATCCCCGCCTGCGTGAACTCACCGCAGGCATGCAGGCGTTTCCCGAGTTGAGCGCCGCCATCGGCACCGTGCTCGACAAGACCGGCAATATCAAGGACACAGCGTCTCCGCGGTTGCATGAACTGCGCACCTCCATTGCCCGCGTCACAAGCAGCATCAACGGCACCCTGCGCCGCATTATCTCTCAAGGCAAGCAGGACGGCATCCTTGACGCCGATGTGCAGCCCTCGCTGCGCGACGGCCGCCTGGTGCTGCCCGTGAGCGCCATGAACAAGCGCAAACTGCATGGCATCGTGCATGACGAGAGCGCTACGGGCAAGACGGTGTTTATCGAGCCCGATGCCATCGTCGAGGCCAACAACCGCATCCGAGAGACCGAGGCCGAGATTGCCCGCGAAATCATCCGCATACTCACCGCTGTGACCGACCAGATTCGCCCGCACCTCGACGATTTGGCGGGCGTGCTCGACACGCTGGGCAGGCTGGACTTTATCCGTGCCAAGGCGCTGCTGGCCCAGGATGTGGGCGGCCGCTTGTGCCACATCGACAAGAAACCCGTTGTGGAATGGTACTCGGCAGTGCATCCTGCGTTGCTGCTATCGTTGCGCGGTCAGGGCAAAACCGTGGTGCCGCTCAATATCGCATTGAACAAGGATTGCCGCATTCTTGTGATTTCGGGCCCCAATGCCGGTGGCAAGTCGGTGTGCCTCAAGACTGTGGGCATCGTGCAGTACATGATGCAGTGCGGCTTGCTGCCAACGCTGATGGACAACTCACACATGGGCCTGTTCAACGACATTTTCATCGACATCGGCGACCAGCAGAGCATCGAGGACGACCTGAGCACCTATAGCAGCCACCTGCAGAACATGAAGATGTTCTTGCACAAGGGAGGCCGCGAGACGCTCATCCTCATCGACGAGATGGGCAGCGGCACCGAGCCGCAGATTGGCGGCGCCATCGCACAGGCCATCATCGAGCAGTTAAACGAACGCAAGGTGTTCGGTGTGGTCACGACACATTACCAGAATCTTAAGCATTTTGCCGACGAGGCCGAGGGCGTGGTCAACGGCGCCATGCTCTACGACCGCCAGCGCATGCAGCCGCTGTTCCAGTTGTCGATGGGCTATCCGGGCAGTTCGTTTGCCATCGAGATTGCCCGCAAGACGGGGCTGCCGTCCTCGGTAATCGATAAGGCAAGCGAGATTGTGGGCAGCGACTATGTCAACATGGACAAATATCTGCTGGACATCGTGCGCGACCGCCGTTACTGGGAAAACAAGCGACAGGACATCCGCGCCAAGGAGAAGCGCCTCGACGCCCAACTGGCCGACCTGGAAGAACGCCTCGAGAACATCCGCGCCGAGCACAAGCAGATTATCCACGACGCTCGCGACCAGGCACAGGAAATCCTCAAGGACAGCAATGCTCAAATCGAGCGTACTATCAAGGAAATCCGTGAGCGGCAGGCCGAGAAAGAGCGCACCAAGGAATTGCGCCGCCAGCTTGACGAGTTCAAGCAGCGCCTCAAATCCGAGGAGGCCGTTGACCCCGAGCGCCTCAAGGAACTCAAGCCCAAGCACATTCAGCGCCGCCAGCAGCCCAAGCAGGCGGCTCGCAAGCAGGCGGCCCCGGCCAAGGACCGTCCGCTGCAGCCTGGCGACAATGTCGTTATCAAGGGCAGTTCCACGGTGGGCTCGCTCATCAGCATCGACGAGAAGTACGCCCTGGTGGCCTTCGGCAACATCAAGACGCGCATCGAGGCCGACAAGGTGGAGCGCACGATGCGCAAGGAGAAAAAGAAGGAGGTTGAGTCCTTGTCCCGGAAGACCACTGACGAAATCCGGGCCCGCCAGCTCAATTTCAAGCCCGACATTGACGTGCGCGGCATGCGCGCCGACGAGGCATTGCAGGCCATCACCTATTTTATCGACGATGCCATCCAGTTCAGCTCCCAGCGCGTGCGCATTCTGCACGGCACGGGCACGGGCGCCCTGCGCGAGGCCATCAGGCAGTATCTGGGCAGCGTGAACGGGGTAAAGAGCTATCACGACGAGCATGTGCAGTTTGGCGGTGCCGGCATCACGGTGGCCGAATTGGAGTAATTGATATCGACACTAATCAATAACAATATTATTATGAGGAAAATTTTCGTATTAACCGTTTTACTAATTTTAAGCATCACAGCAATGAAAGCTGACAATGTTTTTTTGAAAGAGTTTAAGACGACCAACGGCATGGTGCCGTTTGACCGCATCACTGTTGCCGACTATGAGCCCGCTATCAACGAGGCCATCAAGGAGCACAATGCCGAGATTGATGCTATTGTTGACAATCCCGAGACTCCGACTTTTGAGAATACCATTGTGGCGCTGGACCGCGCTGGCGCCATGCTCAACCGCGTGCTGGGCGTGTTCTATCCCATGTTGTCGTGCAATGCCGACGATGCGCTCATCGAGGTGAGCAATCGCGTGGCTCCCGTGCTGAGCGAGCACAGCAGCAGCATCACCCTCAACGAGGGCCTGTGGAAGCGTGTGAAGTATGTGCATGACAACTGCAATGTGAAGGCTCTTGATGTTGAGGACCAGAAACTGCTGAGCGAGACCTACGACAGTTTTGTACGCAGTGGCGCCAACCTGCAGGGCAAGGACCGCGACCGTTACCGCGAACTGACCAAGTGCCTGTCCGAACTCACGCTCAAGTTCAACCAAAATGCGCTCAAGGAGACTCCGCGCTACGAACTCTGGCTCACCGCCGATGACCTTGACGGTCTGCCCGAGAGCGCCATCGACGCCGCCCGCCAAGCGGCCAAGGAGAAGGGCCGCGACGGTGAGTGGCTCGTCACACTCGACGCCCCCAGTTATCAGGCGTTCATGAAGTACAGCTCGCGCCGCGACCTGCGCGAGAAGTTGTACAAGATGTATAACCAGCAGTGCACCAGCGGCGAATATTCTAACCTGGAAGTGATGCGCGACATCGCCAACACCAGGCTTGAATTTGCCCAACTGTTCGGCTGCAAGAGTTTTGCCGAGTACCAGCTCCAGCACACCATGGCCGAGAATCCCAAGAATGTGTACAAGATGCTCAACGAACTGCGCGACGCCTATCTGCCCGTCGAGCGCAAGGACATGGAGCGCTTGGCCAAGTTTGCCAGCGACCTTGAGGGGACCAAGATTGAAATCATGCCCTGGGACTACAGTTACTACAGCAACAAGGAAAAGGACTCGATGTTCCAGGTCAACGACGAGTTGCTGCGTCCTTACTTTGAGTTGGGCGCCGTGACCAAGGGCGTCTTTGGCTTTGCCACCAGGATGTATGGTCTGCATTTCACTCAAAACTATGATGCCCAGGTGTTCAACCCCGAGGTCGAGGTCTATGACGTGACCGACGAGGGCGGCAAGTTTGTGGGCATGCTGTATGTGGACTTTTTCCCCCGCGCCACCAAGTCGAGCGGCGCTTGGATGACCGCTTTCCGCGAGCAGTATGTCGATGCCAACGGCAATGATGTGCGCCCGCTGGTCACCTTGACGCTCAACTTCACCCGTCCCACCGAGACCAAGCCGTCGCTGCTCACGTTCTATGAGGTCGAGACCTTCATGCACGAGTTTGGTCATGCCCTCCATGGCCTGCTGTCACAGTGCAAGCATGTGTCGTTGTCGGGCACCAATGTCTATCGCGACTTTGTCGAGGCGCCGTCGCAGTTCAACGAGAATTATATGTATGAGCGCGAGTTCCTTGACAGCTTTGCCCGCCACTATCTCACCGGCGAGAATGTGCCCCAGGACCTCATCGACAAGCTCGTTGCCTCGTCGCAGTATGGCGCTGCCTATGCTTGCATTCGCCAGTTGGGCTTCGGCTTCATCGACCAGGCATGGCACAACATCACCAAGCCTTTCAACGGCGACCCGTTCAAGTTTGAGTATGACGCGCTCAAGAGCGTACAGGCCTTTGAACCCGTCGAGGGCTGCATCATGTCGCCGCAGTTCACTCACATCTTCTCGGGTGGCTATGCCGCTGGCTACTATAGTTACAAGTGGGGCGAGATGATTGAGTGTGACGCGTTCTCCAAGTTCAAGGAGGATGGCATCTTCAATCCCGCCACCGCTGCTTTGTGGCGTGACAATGTGCTCTCGCGCGGCGCCACCGAGGCTCCCATGACGCTCTACAAGCGTTTCCGCGGACGTGAGCCCAAGATTGACGCTATGATGCAGCGCGACGGCATCAAGAAGTAATACTAACAATCCCGTCGATGCAAGGCCGAACTTTCAGACCCGCTACGCTGCAGGATGTCCCCGTGATTATGCGCCTCGTTGACGAGGCGCGGGGCATCATGCGCTCGTGCGGCAATATGGACCAGTGGACGGGTGGCTATCCCAGCGCCGAGGCTATAGAGGAAGACATCAACAACGGCCATTGCTTCCTGTGTGTGGAGCAGGGTGGGGACATTGTCGCCTCGTTTGCCTTCATCCCCAGTCCTGAGCCCACCTATGCACGCATCTACGAGGGCCAGTGGCTCGACGATGAACCCTATCATGTGGTGCACCGCTTGGCCAGCACGGCGGCCAGTCACGGTGTCTTCAATGATGTGATGGACTGGTGCATGAATGTGGCTGGCAATCTGCGCATCGACACCCACCGCGACAATGTCATTATGCGCCATGTCATCGACAAGTACGGCTTTGCCTACTGCGGCATCATCTACCTGCTCGACGGCGCCGAGCGCCTCGCTTTCCAAAAGCGCCGATAATCTTGTCTGACGGTACTAAAAACACCGAGAGGCTGACTCATTGCGAGCCAGCCTCTCCTATTAGATGATAATGTCCGATTCTTACTTCTTCAGGGCTTCGGCAGCCTTGTTCAGACCCTCGGCAGCCTTGTCCTTGGCAGCGTCAACGGCCTTGTCCTTAGCCTCTTTTGCCTTGTCTGCGGCATTTTCAACGGCATCCTTAGCGCCTTCCTTGACAGCGTCAACCTTGTCCTTGGCAGCGTCAACAGTCTCAGCGGCCTGGTCCTTGACGTCCTCGGCAGCGCCGGCCACGTTGGCAGCAGCGTTCTTTACAAAGCCGTCAAATGCTTCCTTCATCTCGTCGGGCACGTTAACATAACCCTCAATCTTCTCGGTCAGAGCGGGAATCTTGGCGGCAAGAGCCTCCTTGTTGTTTTCCCATACGGTCTTGATGATGTTGATGATGTTGAAGTAGCCTTCCTGGTCACCGCCCTTGAGCAGTTCCTCGGCTTTAGCCTTCCAGCCATCCAACAGGCCCATGGCGGCATTCTCGTCGGCGGCATCCATCAGTTGCTGAGTTGCGCTCTCAACGGTGAGAACAGTGTCGGTCTGCTCAACGGTATTCTGCTCCTCGGCGGGCTTCTGGGTGTCGCAGCTGTTGCAACTTACAAGCGAAACGGCAGCTACACAGGCTGCAAACATAATAAATAACTTCTTCATAATAAAACAACTTAAAAATTAAATGATTAATAAAAAATGTAATAACTGTTTGTTGATTAATTAGCGCCGCAAATGTAACGGCATTTTTTGAATTACCAAATTATTTTGTCTTCATTTTTCTTTTTTTTGTACTTTTGTTTGCCTTTTGGGCGGTTGGGCGGACAAAAAACCGTAACTTTGCGTGCCAGATTTCGTCCGTCATGGGTTTATCACAAATTCCATGCCAAGGTAAACAATAAAAACTGAAAAAAATATGTGGATTTGGATTATTATTGGAGGAATCACCTTGCTGAGCGTTGTCGTTCAGAGTTCCCTCAATTCAAAATTTGCCAAATATAGCAAGGTCCCGCTGGCTGCTCCCATGGCCGGGCGCGACATCGCTATGGCCATGTTGCGGCACAATGGCGTCGATGATGTGAACGTGACCAGTGTCGCCGGGCAGTTGACCGATCATTTCAACCCCGCCAACAAGACGGTGAACTTGAGCGAGCCGGTCTATGCCACCAACAGCATTGCTGCCGCAGCGGTGGCGGCCCACGAGTGCGGACATGCCGTCCAGCACAAGACGGGCTACAGCATGCTCGTTTTGCGCTCCAAGATGGTGCCCCTCGTCTCCTTTGCGTCCAACAGCGTGAGTTGGCTGCTGATGATTGGCGTCGCGCTCATCACGTTTACCCCCATTCCCCTCTACATCGCCATTGCCCTGTTTGCCGCCACGGTGGCATTCAGTTTTGTGACCTTGCCCGTCGAGATCGATGCCAGCCGGCGCGCCATCAACTGGCTCGAGGGCTCGGGCTATGTCAGCGCGCAGCAGTTGCCCATGGCCAAGGAGGCGCTGCGTGCTGCCGCCTACACCTATGTGGTGGCCGCAATCGGTTCGCTGGCTACATTAATCTATTACTTGGTAATGGCCAAGGGCGCCCGTCGCTAATAACATTATTATATATAAAAAAACAACACTGATATAATGGCACAAAAACCATCAATCCCAAAGGGCACGCGCGATTTCTCCCCGATTGAGATGGCGCGCCGCAACTACATTTTCAACACGATTAAAGAAGTGTTCCTGCTCTACGGCTTCCAGCAGATTGAGACTCCCTCGATCGAGAACCTGTCCACGCTCATGGGCAAGTATGGTGAGGAAGGCGACAAGCTGTTGTTCAAAATCCTGAACAGCGGCGACTACATGAAGGACGCCCCCGAGGAACTGCTCGCGGCGCGCGACTCGTTGCACTTGACCGGCAAAATCAGCGAGAAAGGACTGCGCTATGACCTGACGGTCCCCTTTGCGCGCTATGTCGTCCAGCACCGCAACGACCTGCAGATGCCTTTCAAGCGCTATCAGGTGCAGCCCGTGTGGCGCGCCGACCGCCCGCAAAAGGGGCGTTACCGCGAGTTTTACCAGTGTGACGCCGACATCGTTGGCAGCGACTCGCTGCTCAACGAGGTGGAACTGGTGACGATGATTGACGAGGTGTTTGACCGCTTCAACATCAACATCGCCATCAAACTGAACAACCGCAAGATTCTCAGCGGCATTGCCGAGGTAATGGGCGCTGCCGACAAGATTGTCGATATTACTGTCGCCATCGACAAACTCGACAAAATCGGTATCGACAATGTAAACGCCGAGTTGAAGGAGAAGGGGCTCAGCGACGAGGCTGTCGCCACGTTGCAGCCGTTGCTGGCATTGCAGGGCTCAAACGACGAGCGCCTTGCCGCGCTCGAGGGCATGCTCGCCTCCAGCGAGACGGGCATGAAGGGCATCGAGGAGATGCGCTATGTGCTCTCCCATGTGGCTGCTCTGGGCACCCGCGGACATGTCGAACTCGATGTGTCGCTGGCCCGCGGCTTGAACTATTATACGGGCACCATCTTCGAGGTCAAGGCGTTGGATTTCGCCATCGGCAGCATCCTGGGCGGTGGCCGATACGACAACCTGACGGGTGTCTTTGGCATGCCGGGACTGTCGGGAGTGGGCATCAGCTTTGGCGCCGACCGCATTTATGACGTGCTCAACGGCCTCAATCTCTATCCCGCCGACACCATGGCAACGGCCAAGGTGCTGTTTGTCAATTTTGGCGAGCAGGAAGCCGCTGCCTCGCTGCAACACATCAAGACCCTGCGCCGCGCCGGCATCAGCGCCGAACTCTATCCCGACAGCACCAAGATGAAGAAGCAGATGAACTATGCCAACGACCGCCAGATTCCGTTCGTCGCCATCGTGGGCGCCGACGAGGTGGCCAATGGCACCGTCGCTCTCAAGAACATGGCCACCGGTGACCAGCAGACGCTGCCCATCGAGGATGTAATCAAGGCCATCGGCCAATAACCAGGTTGATTAAGGGAGAAACAGGCATTGTCATGAATATTATGTACAAACAGTTGAAGCGACTGCCGCTTTTTCAAGGCGTGAGCACCGAGAAAATCACGGCGCTGGTCGAGAAAATGCCGTTTCATTTCCTCAAGTACAAGGACAACGAGCAGATTATTGCCGCCGGCGAGCCTTGCTCTCATGTCAAGTTCATCGTGTCGGGGCAACTGCGCCTCGAGACGCCGTTCACACGTCTGAAGGTGTCGTTGCTGCAGACGCTGTCCGCGCCTCAAGTGCTTGCTGCCGACTATCTGTTCGGGCGTGAAACGGTCTATCCCTTCAGCGCCCGTGCTGTGGGTTCTTGTGGCATTCTCCAGCTGGTTAAGAGTGACTACATCAAGATGATTTCCAGCGACAAGGTGTTTTTGTTCAATATTTTGAATTACTTGTCGTCGCGCAGTCAGCGCGGTTTCTCATCGGTCCTTGCCATCAAGGACGGTTCGGTGTCCGAGCGTTTGGCCTCTATCGTCGGTGCCGTGGCCGCCAGCGGCGCCAAGGACATCACGCTGCGGTATAAGCAGAAAGACCTCTGCTCGTTGTTGAGTACCCAGCGCACGACTCTCATCGCGGCGATGGACAAGTTGAGCGGGCAGGATATTATCGAGTATGACAGCAACGAGATGAAGATTCTTGACCCTCGTGGGCTGTTCTCATTATTGAATAACTGATTGCAATGCAATATACCTATTATACCCATGGAACTTGTTCCGTCCAGATTGATATTGAACTCAGTGAGGACGGCGTTATCAAGAGCGTTCAGTTTTTGGGCGGATGCCACGGCAATCTGCAGGCGGTGTCTGCGCTTGTCCGCGGCATGAAGGCCCAGGACGCCATTGCCAAGTTGCAGGGCATACGCTGTGGCTACAAGAGCACGTCGTGCCCCGACCAGTTGGCGACGGCGCTGAGCGAAGCTCTGGCAAATAAAACAGGAAAATAACCAATTAGCAGATAGAAAAATATGAAGAAATTATTAGTGATTGTCGCCTTCGCCGTGTGCGTGTCGCTGGCGGGCTGCATTAAGAGTGGAGACAAGGACTATAAGGCCGAGGGCCAGAAGTTGGCCGACCAGCTGAACGAGATGTGCCAAAGGCAGGACACTGCTGCCGTGATGCAACTCGACAAGCAGATTCGCGACATGGAGCAGGAGGTGATTGCCGCAGGTGACGAGAAAGCCGTCGCCGACTTTCAGCAGGTATTGAAGGAGGCGCGTGACAAGGCAGCAGCTTATATCGTAACCATCAAGATGGACAATGGGGTTTCCAAGGATAGTGCCATCAATGAGCTTACTGGCGATGCCTTGAATGGCGGCGTGGACATCCAGTCGCTTTCCAATGCCATCGATGCCAGCCTCGAGAAGGAACAGCAAGCCAAGAAAAAGTAACAGTCGGGGCATGCGACCACTGCCGGTATCGGGTTGGATGGACCGCGCCTTCAGGGGGCTGCGGCCTGCGGTCATGTTGGGTTTGTGCTGTCTGGCGCTGTCATCATGCGGCACGGGCATTGAACTCAACGAGCGCGTTACCGACAAGGATGTGAGCCGCGTGATCGATGAGATGGATGCGCGTCAGGCCCCCGTGACGCTTGACGCATTTGTGGACTCGCTGCCGGCATGGCAGCCGGGCAAGCGCTTTTGGGTGGCCGACAACCAGGTGCGACTGCTGTTTGCCCATTCCCAGGATGATGTTGCCGACACCATCAACCTCACGGGCCGTGTGCTCAAGTATGTGGGCTATGAGACGGGCAGCATCTACGACAACCGCAGCACGGTAAATATCATCTTCAAGGACTCCGCTACGGGCAAAACCTATGTCTATCGCACCGACAAGACCATCGGTGAGTTCCGTCCGGGATTCTCTGTCCCGATGCTCATCGACATGGACATGGTGGACCACATCGCACGGCAGGTCGAAGGCAACGATTACTTTATCAAGACGCCCATCTGGTATGACTGCGGCACCGAGCAGATGCGCGACGGCCGCCATTTCGTCAAGGTGCACATCGACGGTGTGAAAGCGGGCAATGCCGTGATGCCGTTGCGGGTGCTGTTCACTGCCATTGACTCGCGCGAGCGGGCCATGGTGTGGATGAGTGTCAACGGCTCGGCGATGCGCGGACGCGACTTTGACGCGTTGTTCACCGCCTCTGACCCCCACCTGGGCTATCCACTCATTGGCGATGCCAACTGGCTGCGCATCACGCGAGGCGAGGTCGTCGTCGGAATGACCAAGGAGGAGTGCCGCTTGGCGCTGGGCAGCCCCAACCGCATCAATGAGAACCCTGACCAGGGCGGCATGAGGGAGTACTGGTACTATGACGGCGGTTCCTATCTGTATTTTGTTGACGGGCTGCTCAGTCAGTTCAGGCGCTGAAGTGATTGGTGATATGGCATACGGACTTGAAATAGAATTCCTTGGTACAGGCACGTCAACGGGTGTGCCCATGCTGCTGTGCCCATGCCCGGTGTGCCGCAGCGCCGACCCCCGCGACAAGCGCCTGCGCGCGTCGGCTGTCGTGCGTTACAAGGGTGCCAATTTGCTCATCGATTGCGGCCCCGATTTCCGCACCCAGATGCTGCGCGCCTCCGATACCCGGCTCGACGCCGTCTTGCTCACCCATTTCCATTTCGACCATGTGGCGGGTTTGGACGACTTGCGCACCTATTGCTATCGGCATGAGGACGGTTTTCCGCTCTATGCCCAGCAACGCGTGCTTGACGCATTGCACCAGCGCATTCCATACTGCTTTGCCGAGCATCCTTATCCTGGCGTAGCCCGTTTTGATGAGCATGTCGTGGGCGAGGGCAACCAGCCGTTTGAGGTCCGGGGCGTCATGGTTCAACCCATTCCTGTGATGCACGACAAATTGCCCATTTGCGGTTACCGCATCGGTCCCATGGCTTATATCACCGATTGCAAATCCATTGCCCTTGAGCAGGTTGACCGTCTCAAGGGCATCCCGCTGCTGGTCATCAATGCCTTGCGCATCACCGAGCACAACTCCCACATGAGCCTGGGCGAGACGCTCGCGGTTGTAGAGCGCGTCAAGCCCGGCAAGACTTATCTGATTCACATGAGCGACGGCATTGGCCTGCATGCCCGGTCGCACGAAATTTTGCCCGCTGGCGTCGAGCTGGCCTACGACGGGCTGATTGTAAACATTTGAATGATGGAACCTCACGAACTTGAAATATCGCAGGTCGCATCCAGCACAAAGGTTCAAGGGCCGCATGCGTTTGAGACGCGCATCCAGGCGGGTTTTCCCAGCCCTGCCCAGGGCGAGTATGCCAACAGCATCGACCTCAACCGTGAACTCATCAGCAATCCTGCTGCCACATTCTGTGCCCGCGTCATCGGCAATTCGATGGTCGATGCGGGCATCAACGAGGGCGACCTGCTCATCATCGACCGCTCTGTCCCCGCCCGCGACGGCTGCATCGCCGTGTGCTTTGTGGACGGCGACTTCACCGTCAAGCGCGTTACTGTGCGCGACGACGGCGTTTATCTGACGCCCGCCAATGCCTCGTTCCCCCCACTGCACATCAGCGAGGAGAGTAATTTCCAAGTGTGGGGCGTCGTCACACACATTGTCAAGCGCATGTAACCTCACATCACTATCAGCAATGAAGAACCTTTGCCTGGCCATCATCATCAACCTTGTCATCAGTCTGACGGCTAGTGCGTTGATTCCCGAGCCCGTTTCGTTCCAGGAGTCCGTCACCCTCGCCGCCAAGGCCACTAAAAAGAAAAAAAACACCAAGAAGAAACAGTCTCGCAAACCCAAGAAATCGGCTAAACGCAAAAAGGCCTCCAGCGCAAGCAAGTACTGGGAGATGGGCTATGACGATGGCTACGACGACGGCTATGACGATGGCGCCGACTGTGGCGGTGGCTATGAGGACAGTTACAATCCCCAGACCAAACTGCGCGGCAAGGCCCGCGAGCAGTACCTCGATGGCTACGGGCGCGGTTATGACGAGGGTTTTATCGACGGCCGCAGCGACCGCGACGGCTGCGCATAGTAAGAAGACTGGAATTAGGGGTTATGATGGTTCCGTTGTCTTGTCGCAGGGGCATTTTGAATAATTTCATGCGGCAAATGGCGTTTTTTGGCGTTAAGTTGTGAAAAAAATGCTATTTTTGCGGCAGATATGTTCAAGAAATCCACATTATCATTCAAGCGTTACGGCATCCTGTTCTTTGCGATGTGTGTCGCGGCGGTGTCGTGGCAGTGCTTTGTCGTGGCACTCGACACGCATCTGGGCGGGGTGGGGCGCATGCTGCACGAGTGGCATGTCGTCGCCGTCAGCGTTGCCAATGCGCTGCTGTTGCTCTCGCCCTACTGGCTGTTGCGCCGGCGATGGCGCTGGCTGGTGTGGATTCCGCTGACCTTGCTCACCATGTGGTGCGTGGTGCAGATGTGCTACTGCCGCGCCTACGACGACCTGATGCCGTGGCAGAGCATGACGCTGACCGATAATGTGAATTCGACTTTGATGGACAGCACCCTGACCCTCTTGCGATGGCAGGATTTGCTCGTCGTCGTTCCGTTTTTGCTGCTCATAATCGCTTGCCTTGTCGGCAAACGCGCGGCGAACGACGGCGCGAGGCTTAAACCGTTCTTGTGTTCGCTGGCTGCCGCTTTGCTCGTCGGCGCGGCAGGCTACTACAACGGGGCCGACGGCTTTAAGTCGCGCTTCTTGCACAATTTCAGCAACAGCGGTTATTTTGCCCGCAATGGCCTCATTCCTTATGGTTTGTTCTCGTTGCACGAACTGTTGTTCAGCGGCCACAGCGTGAGCGATGCCGAGCGTGCCCAGGTGGCAAAATTCCTCGCCGAGGATTGCCCGCATTATACCGATAACCGCTTTGCCGCTGGCGATAAGCCCAATTTGGTGCTCATCATCGTCGAGTCACTGCACACTTGGCCCATCGGCATGCAGGTCGATGGCCGCGAGGTGACGCCTGTGCTCAACAGCATTGTGGCGGGCGACAGCGTCATCTATGCGCCGCATGTGCTTTTCCAGACCAGCCACGGCCATTCGAGCGACGCCCATTTCATCTACAACACCGGCCTGCTGCCCCTGCGCGACGCGGCAGTGGCGGTGAATCATGGCGTTGGCCCATATCCCACGCTGGCTGCGGCATTGCCGGGCTATGACTGCCGCGAAATCATTTGCACGCCGGGCAAGAACTGGAACCAGAACGTGACGGCCCGCACCTACGGATTTGACACGCTCTACACGCGCGACCACCTCGCTGGTGCGTTGGCGCGCCACAGCCAGGTTGACGATGCGGCGATGACCGACTTTGCTGCGGGCCTCTTGCCCGAACTGCGCCAGCCGTTTTTCCTCGAGATGGTGACTATGACCATGCACACGCCCTATGCCGACGGCAAGGTGCGGCCCTCATGGATTACCGCCAGCGACACACTCAACGCCGAGGCGCGCAACTACCTCAACTGTGTGAATGTGACCGACAGTTGCATCGGAGCGTTCATCGGCGCGCTTGAGGCTCAGGGCATGCGTCAAAACACCGTCATCGCCATCGTGAGCGACCACACCCAACTGTACTATAACCGCATCGTCGGACGCCCCGACGAGCAGTTTGTGCCAGATGACTGGGGCATTCCCATGATTATCTTGGGCGCGGGCACCAGGTTGCGTTATGAGCCCGTCATGGGCCAGGTGGATGTGTTCCCCACGCTACTTGACGTGATGGGTGCCAATTCCTACGAGTGGAAGGGGTTGGGACACAGTATCTTGCGATACGGCGTCACGAGTGCCGTGCAGCCCCGCAACATGTCGGTGATTGGCGACAGCACTGCGCTCACGCCCCACCAGCGCAAGGTCTGGGACATGAGCCGCCTCTTGATATTTGACGCTCCCAACCGCAAATGGTGATTAAACTTTTTGGGCAGGTTCGAGTCTTTATAATACTTTATATATTGATAATTTAATAAAACCAAGACTATTATGAAAAAGATGATGATGTTGGCAGTGCTTTTCTGCCTCGCTGCCGCTCCCGCGGCTATGGCTCAAAACCAGGACCCCCAAGTGAAAACGCTCACTGTTGAGCAGCAGAAACAACTGCAACAGCAGGCTGCCCAAATGAAAGAAAACGAGGAGCAGCAAAAGCAGGCTCTGAAGAAGCAAGAAGAGCAGGCAAAGGATGCAAAGGAGGCCGCTCAGAAGCAAAAGAAGGAGGCTCAAAAGGCCGAGAAGGAAGCCAAGAAGGCCGAGAAAAAGGCCAAGGAGGAGCAAAAGGCAATCGAAAAGCGCCAAAAGGCCCGCGACAACTATGCCAAGGCACAGGATAAACTGAATGATGCTCAAAAAAAGCAGAACGAAGTGGAGAAGAAGATGCGCGAACTGCCTGAAAAGCAAGCCAAGGATACCCAAAAACTCATGGACAAGCATGCCAAAAAGGCCAACGCTACTGCCGAGGAGAAGGTCAAGATGGACGAAGAAAAACTCAAATTGAGCGAGAAGCAGGCCAAGCAGATTGCCGACCTGCAAAAGAAGCGCGACAATGCTGCCAAGGATATCGAAAAGGCTCAAAAGAACCTTGAGAAGGCCAAGAAGGAGGTGGAAAAATACAACTGATTTCGCTGCCCGACATGATTACCGGGGCCCGGTTGACAACTCAGCCGGACCTCGTTTTTTTTGTTAAAACAGTGGCGCTTGCGGCAAAATGTGCTCCCGCCGCGCCATGGACTCAAAACTTTTCACTAACTTTGCACGATTTTTAGACGCGAGAACACATGAATTTTGAACTCATCGCATCCGCATCAGGCACCAATGCCCGCGCTGGTTTGATTACTACGGGACACGGCCAGATTGAGACGCCCATTTTCATGCCCGTGGGCACTGTCGGCGCCGTCAAGGCCGTGCACATGCCTGAACTGCGTGACGACATACACGCCCAAATCATCTTGGGCAATACCTATCACCTCTACCTGCGCCCTGGCATGGACATCATCGGGCGCGCCGGTGGCTTGCACAAGTTCAACGGATGGGACCGCCCCATCTTGACCGACAGCGGCGGTTTTCAGGTGTTCTCCCTGGCCGAGAACCGCAAACTCACCGACGAGGGCGTGACCTTCCGCAGCCACATCGACGGCAGCAAGCACCTTTTCACCCCCGAGAAGGTGGTGGACATCGAGCGCATCATTGGCAGCGACATCATGATGGCGCTGGACGAGTGCCCGCCCGGCACCAGCGACTACAACTATGCCCGCAAGTCGTTGACGCTGACCCACCGCTGGCTCGAGCGCGGCTGGAAGCATTTCAAGGAAACTGAGCCGCTATACGGCCACAGCCAGGCCTATTTTCCCATCGTGCAGGGATGCGTTTACAAGGACTTGCGCCAGGAATCGGCCAAGTTTGTCGCCGACCTGGGCGCCGACGGCAACGCCATCGGTGGCCTCGCCGTGGGCGAGCCCACCGAGAAGATGTATGAGATGATTGAGGTGGTCAATGACATCCTGCCCCAGGACCGCCCCCGCTATCTGATGGGTGTGGGCACGCCCGCCAACATCCTCGAAGCCATCGACCGCGGCGTGGACATGATGGACTGCGTGATGCCTACCCGCAACGGGCGCAACGGCATGCTGTTCACCCGCCACGGCATCATGAACATGCGCAACAAGAAGTGGGCCGATGATTTCGCACCCTTGCAGGAAGATGGCCCCTCGATTGTTGACCGCATCTATTCGCGGGCCTACGTCCGCCATCTGTTCATCGCGCAGGAGATTCTGGCGATGCAGATTGCAAGCGTTCACAACTTGGCGTTTTACCTGTGGCTCGTGGGCGAGGCGCGCAAGCACATCATCGCCGGCGATTTCCCCGCCTGGAAACAACAGATGCTTCACGACGTGCAGCAGCGACTGTAATACTTTATTGCGATGGACGAGCACCAAGACGATATCATGTTAATGCCCGACGGCGATAAGACCGATGCGGCGGCGTTGGAACCCAAGGAGTCCAAGCGCGACACGCGCCGCCGCTATCCGTGGTACTACGTGAAGCGCATCGACCGCTACATCGTCAAGAATTTCCTGGGCACTTTCTTCTTTGCCATCCTGTTGCTGTTCGCCATCGTCGTGATGTTTGACATCAACGAGAAACTTGACGCGGTGCTCACGGCGCCGTTAAGGGCGACGGTGTTCCAGTACTTCATGAACTTCCTGCCCTTTGTGCTCAGCCAGTTCAGCCCGTTGTTTACTTTTATATCGGTAATTTTCTTTACCTCGCGTCTTGCCGACCGCAGCGAGGTCATAGCCATGCTCAGCAACGGCATCAGTTTCTACCGTTTGACGCTGCCCTACCTGTTCTCGGCGGCCGTCATTGCCGTGGGCAGTTACTGGTTGGCGGCATACGTCATCCCGCCCGCCAACGCCGAGCGCCTCGCCTACACCAATAAGTGGGTGAAAAACAAGGAGGTGGTCTATGGCGACAACATCCAGTTGCAGGTCAAGCCGGGCGTGATGGCCTATATGGCGCGCTACGACAACACGACGCGCAGCGGTTTCCGTTTCTCGCTCGAGAAGTTTGAGGGCAACACCCTCAAGTCGCGCCTCACGGCCGAGACGATAAAGTATGACTCCGTTGGCCTGTGGACCGTGCGCCAATACACCATCCGCGAGTTCAACGGATTGAAGGAGACGATGACCAAGGGCGCTATGATGGACACCCTGCTGAATATCGACCCGCGCGACTTCCTCATCTCCAAGTACGACGAGCAGACGATGACTTCGCCCGAGCTGCAGGAATATATCATGAAGCAAAAGGCCCGCGGCGTGTCCAATATCAAGTCATTTGAAGTCGAGTATGAGCGGCGCATTGCCATGACGGCGGCAGCGTTTATCCTCACCATCATCGGTCTCTCGCTCTCGTCGCGCAAGGTGAGGGGAGGCATCGGCCTTAACATCGGTCTGGGCCTCTTGCTCAGTTTCTCTTATTTGCTGTTCATGACGGTTACCTCCACTTTTGCCGTCTCGGGCTACACCAGCGCCCGTGTGGCGATGTGGATACCCAACTTTGTCTATATCATCATCGCCGCTATCCTGTACTACCGCGCCTCCAGGTGACGGCATTCCCTTCTTTGGGCCATTGCATTCTCATTAACTAAAATTAATCCTGAGGTTGTTCGTCGGGTGGAGGAATTTTTGTAACTTTGCCGATTAATGCGAGTATATAGCAGCAATGATTAGTCCCATTATTGATAATAACGCGATTGAGCAGGTGCGGGCGCTCATTAACGGTGCCCAGCGCATTGTTATCACTTGCCACAAGTCGCCCGACGGCGACGCTTTGGGCTCGACCCTTGCGCTGTGCCACATACTCCAGCGTCTGGGCAAGGACGCCACAGTGGTCACTCCCGATATGCCCCCCAAGGCGTTGAACTTCATTCCCGGCGTGCGCAACATCGCGGTATTCACCAAGCACGAGCTGCGGGCCCGCAAGGTGTTAGCCGATGCTCAACTTATTTTTTGCCTTGATTTCAACACTCTAAGGCGCATCGACACCCTGGGAGAAATCATTGATTCGCTCAGCGCCAAGCGCATACTCATCGATCATCACCTCGACCCCGACAATGTCTTTGATGTGATGATTTCCCATCCCGAGATGTCTTCGACCTGTGAACTGGTGTTCAGGGTGCTCATGCAGTTGGGCATGTTGAAGTGGATGGACCGCCGGGCTGCGAGTTGCCTCTATGTGGGACTGCTGACCGATACTGGCGGCTTTGCTTTCAGTTGTGACAATCCCGAGTTCTATGAGGTGCTGGCTAGCATCATGCGACGCCGTTTCGACCGGGTCAAGCTGTATAACCTTGCCTTGAACACCTTTAGCGCCGACAGCCTCAGGCTGCAAGGCTATGCCATCTCCGAGAAGATGAAACTCTTTCCCGGGCACGGGGCGTCGCTCATCGTGCTCGACAAGGAGGAACTCGAGCGTTTCCACTACAACCGGGGCGACACCGAGTCGCTCGTCAACAAGCCCCTCGCCATCCCCGAAGTCTACTGGAGTGTGTTCATGCGTGAGGACGCTGACAAAATCAAGGTGTCGTGCCGTAGCCAGGGCGATTTCTCGGTGAGCGATATTTGTGCTAAATATTTCAATGGCGGCGGGCACAAGAATGCCGCCGGCGGCGATTTCTTTGGCACGCTCGACGAAGCGGTGGCCACGTTCTATCAAGTGCTTGCCGACTTTTTCCCCAATGTGCCGCTGGATAGAGATGATAACAGACAACAAACGACTATAACGATTGAAACAGACAATGACTAACAGAATTATTAAGGGTGTATTTGCCTTGCTGGGCCTGTCGGCGCTGTTGGCGCTCTCGGCCTGTAACGATGACGAGAGCTATGCCGACTTGTTGAACAGTGAGCGCAATGCCGTCAATGCTTTTCTTGCCGACCAAAAGGTGGTGATGTCGATTCCCGAGGATTCGGTGTTCTTGATTGGTGAGGATGCCCCCTATTATCGCCTCGATGAGGATGGTAACATCTATATGCAGGTCCTCAAGGCCGGCGACCGGTCCGACAAGGCCAAGACGGGCGAGCCCATCTACTTCCGCTATGCCCGCTACAACCTTTCCACTTGGTATGCCGATGGCACTTGGACTCAGTATAGCGGCAATGAGAACTCGATGGATGCTCCGGCTTGCTCCTTCAACTTTGCCGACTATTCCCTGCCGTCATCTTCGCAGTGGGGATACGGGCTGCAGTACCCGTTGCTGTTTCTCGGGGTGGAGTGTGAGGTCAATCTTGTCATCAAGTCGCAGTATGGTTTCTCTAACGAGATTTCTTATGTGACGCCGTTTTTCTACCATGTGCGTTACTACCACAGCCAAATTTAATTAGGGATAATATGTCACTCATCAAGTCAATCTCAGGAATCCGCGGCACCATCGGCGGCAAGGCCGGCGATGGACTTTCGCCGCTTGATATTGTCAAGTTCACTTCGGCTTACGCTACGTTTATGCGCCGCAATTCGCCCGTCAAGTCCAACACCATTGTCGTGGGACGCGACGCGCGCCTCTCGGGACGCATGGTGCTGAATACCGTTGTCGGCACGCTCACGGGCATGGGTTTAGATGTGGTCAACATTGGCCTCGCCACCACGCCCACCACCGAGCTTGCCGTTATCGGCGAGCATGCTTGCGGCGGCATCATCATCACCGCTTCACACAATCCCAAGCAGTGGAACGCCCTCAAACTGCTCAACCACAACGGCGAGTTTCTCACCGATGCCCAGGGCAAAGAGGTGCTGCGCATTGCCGAGGCCGAGGACTTTGACTATGCCGACGTGGACCATCTGGGCCGCGAGATGAAGAACTACACTTGGCTCAACCGGCACATCGCCCAGGTGCTGGCGCTCGACCTCGTCGATGTTGAGGCTATCCGCAAGGCCGACTTCACTGTTGCTGTCGATGCTGTCAATTCGGTCGGCGGCATCGCTATCCCCAAACTGTTGGAGGCGTTGGGTGTCAAGCGCGTCGAAAAACTCTTCTGTGACCCCACGGGCAACTTCGGTCACACCCCCGAGCCCATTCCCGGCAACCTGACCGCCATCAGCGATTTCATGCGCAAGGGCAAGGCCGATGTCGGCTTTGTCGTTGACCCCGATGTGGACCGCCTGGCCATCGTGATGGAAAATGGCGAGTTCTTTGTCGAGGAATACACCCTCGTCGCCGTGGCCGACTATGTGCTCCAGCACACCCCTGGCGCCACGGTGAGCAACCTGTCGTCGTCGCGCGCGTTGCGCGATGTGACCGTCAAGCACGGCTGCTCTTACACTGCTGCCGCTGTGGGCGAGGTCAATGTCACCACCGAGATGCGTCGCACGGGCGCTGTCATTGGCGGTGAGGGCAACGGCGGCGTCATCTATCCCGCCAGCCACTATGGCCGCGACGCCCTCGTGGGCGTGGCGCTGTTCCTTTCGCTGTTGGCATGCAGCGGCATGAAGGTGAGCCAGCTCAAGCAGACCTATCCCAAGTACAGCATCGCCAAGACCAAACTTGAACTCAAGCCTGGCATGGACGTTGACGGCATTCTCAAGGCCGTCGAGCGTCACTATGCTGGCGAGCAGATAACCACCATCGACGGCGTCAAGATTGACTTTGCCGACGGATGGGTGCACCTGCGCAAGAGCAACACCGAGCCCATCATCCGCATCTACAGCGAGGCCCACTCTATGGAACAGGCCGAGAAACTGGGCGAGGACGTGAAGCAAATCGTGCTGTCGCTCTGCTAAGAGGTAAATAATGAGATAATGATAATCGGGAGCAGAATTCTGCGCCCGATTTGTTTTGTACTGGCTGCTGGCTTGTGTCAAGTGCTATGGCAACTCCGCCTCGCCTTCAAAGGCGAGTGCCGCCCCTCCGGTGAGATAGACGTGCCCGTTGCTTTCGCACCATTCAATGCTCACGGTGCCTCCGTCCATCACCACTTGTGCCTGCCTATGACATCGGTGGCTGATGACTGCCGCCACCGCTGTGGCGCATGCTCCGGTGCCGCAGGCCATTGTCAGGCCGCTGCCCCGTTCCCACACTCGCATGCGGATGCGGTCTTCGCCCAGCATCTGGGCAAACTCGATATTGCAGCGTTCGCCGGGGCGGGCAAGATACTCCAGCCGGAATCCTTCACATGCCGCATCCACGGCTTCAATGTCATCTGCAAAAACGACATAGTGAGGATTCCCCATCGACACGAAAGTTCCGTATTCGTCCCTGTTGTCCTTGTCAAGCCCCGGGGCGCCCATGTCCACCGTCACTTCGTCCACCGTGCCCATGGCCTTCACCTTCAGCATTAGCGTCCTGATGCCCGATGCCGTCTTCAGTCTGATCTCTGTCTTCTCCGTCAGCCCATGTTCATAGGCATATTTGCCGATGCAGCGGCATGCGTTGCCGCACATCAGGCCCTCGCTGCCGTCGGCGTTGAATATCCGCATCGTCAGGTCGGCATCTTCGCCCTGTTCCGGGCGGCCGATGAGCACCAGCCCGTCGCTGCCGATGCCCCTATGGCGGTCGCTCCATGCCCGGGCGGCGGCTGCCGGGTCGGGAATGGGGTGGAGTGCAGTATCGACAAAGATGTAGTCATTGCCTGCTCCGTGCATTTTCACGAAATGAATCTTTTCCACTTTTTCTTTTTCTCTGCTCTTTGGTGACAATGGAATCGTCTGTTTCTTGTATTGGTCGATGATTGGTCTGGTCTTTTTATTCAGCGCGGGTGATAATCATTTCACACTTGCTGCAGTCACAGTTTACTTGTAGCAACGTGTTGCCTGTTTTGAGGAACAGTTCCCGCCCGAGTCGTTTGGCGTTTCCCCCTTTGAGGCATGCTCCCAGCTCGCGCCGCAGGCAGTAGCGTGTGTGCATGAGCGGCGTTTGGGCGGTGATTGCGGTGTCGGCCTCGATGGCGGGTGTGATGCCGGTCACGCCATGGTCTTGATACAGTTGCGCAGCCACATGATTGGCAACGTTGTCTGCAGGCAATAGGGTGGTGGCCGGGCTGGCGGCGCTCTTGTCCTCGGGCAAGCGTTTTTCGGTTGGGCGCGTCAGGCGCCATGTGCGGTCCAGCAGTGCGATGGTGTCGCGGCGCAGTTTGGCAAGCAGCGACGCGGGAATGAAAGTTCCTCCGGCGACTTCGGCATTGCACAGGCGGTAAACGGTGCCGCCCAGTTTGCCAAGTTCTGAAATTTGCCGTTCGGCTTGAGGCTTGGCTGCTGCATCCAGTGCGCAAGGCTCGGCGTGAGTGGCTTTAATCCCGCGTTCATCTTCAAGCGTGAGTGCCAGCATGCCGCTGGTGTAGCGCAACCAGGCGTTGAGGCCGATGGCGCGTGTGGCTGATTGTTTGGTCAGCAAGTCGTTGAATGCCTTGTCGGCAGTGCGGTAAATGGCGGTTCCACGTGTGATTTCCACGGGTTCACGCAGGAGCACGCTGCCGCGGCCCAATGCACGGTTGACGCGAGCACCCGAGAAATTTCCTTGCCTGCCGGTAAAACTCAGGCCGTCGCCGTTGGCCAGTTGTGCTGTTGTGTCGATGGTCAGCGCATTGCCGTTGCACCGCACAGCACGGCCCAAGTATTCGCCCTGTGACTTGGGCGTGTCGATTGATGCCATGCCGTTGCCTTCGCCGGGGTGGCGCTCATCAAGGAAGTACCGTGTAAAGCCGCGGTTGAAACTTTTTTCAAGCGCAGGCTCAAATGTGAACTCGCTTGTTCCAAATGATGCGCGGCGGTATTTGTCCGGTTGCAGGGCAATGACTTTGTCTATGGCCCGGCGATAATAGGCCACCACATTCTTTACATATCCTGCATCCTTCAACCGTCCCTCTATCTTGAATGATGACACTCCGGCCGCAATCATCTGCTCAATGCGGTCGGCGCGCGCCATGTCGCGCAGCGACAGCAGATGCTTTCCCGCAACGAGTGTGTGACCGTTGCTGTCAACCAGGTCGTATGGCAGTCGGCACAATTGCGCGCACTCGCCGCGGTTGGCGCTGCGGCCCTTGAGTGCTTGACTGAGGGCACAACGGCCGCTGTAGCTCACGCACAGCGCCCCGTGGACAAATGCTTCAAGCGGCACTTGTGTGGCTTGCCTGATCGACGCAATCTCGTCTAACGTGAGCTCGCGGGCCATGACCAGTTGCGAGAACCCCAGTGCTTCGAGAAAGCGCGCTTTTTCGGGGGTGCGCAGGTCGCATTGTGTGCTGGCGTGCAGGGCAATGGGCGGCAGGTCCATGCGCAGCAATGCCATGTCTTGCACGATGAGCGCATCCACGCCGGCATCATACAGTTGGAGCACCAGTCGCTCCACTTCCTTTAACTCGTTGTCATATATCAATGTGTTGACCGTGGCATAGATGCGGGCACCGAACAGGTGGGCATAATCGCACGCGCGTCTCACGTCGTCAAGGCTGTTGGCGGCATCGGCGCGGGCGCCGTGGTGTGAGGCCCCCATATACACGGCGTCGGCGCCATGGTCGATGGCGGCAATGGCGATGTCGGCGTCGCGTGCGGGCGCAAGGAGTTCTATGCCGAGTGGCTTGGGCATGACACAGGCCGGGACAATCGTTTAGATGTTGAGCGTGAACGGGTCGGCATCGCGCCATGCGGGGAACCGCTCCCTGAATTGTGCCAACTGTGCGGGAGACAGGTCTGCTGTGATGATGGGGCTCGTCATGCGCTGGGCGACGACTTTTCCCTTGAAGTCAATGACCAGCGATGAGCCTTCGGGGTATTCCACACCGGCGGGGTCGGTGCCGCAGCGGTTTACGCCGCACACATAGCACTGGTTTTCCATCGCGCGCGCGGCAAGCAGCGTGCGCCACACTTTTTCACGCGACTTGGGCCAGTTGGCAATCACAACAAGCACATCATAGTTGTTGTTGACGTTGCGGCAAAAGACGGGGAAGCGCAGGTCGTAGCACACCACCACTTTGATGTTGAATCCCCTGAACCTCACGATGGGCGCAGCCGTTATGCCCGGGTTAAAGACCTTGTCCTCGCCGCCAAATGTAAAGAGGTGGCGCTTGTCGTAGTAGGTCTCTTCTCCGTTAGGCTCGATAAAGAATGCGCGGTTATACAGTTGCGCAGCAGTGTTGGCCAGGAAACTGCCGATGATACCCACATGATAGTCGGCGGCGAGCCTCCTGAGGCTGTGCAGTGTGTCGCCGCTGTTCCACTCGGCAACTGCGGCGGCTTTTTCGCGGTCACCGGTGATGAATCCTGTCGTGAACAGTTCGGGCAACACGACCAGGTCGGTGTCCTCGGCCATGTTGCGCAGGTTGCGTTCCAGTTGTTTGAGATTGGCGTCACGGTCGCCCCAGACGATGTCGTCTTCAATGAGCGTGACGCGCAGGTTGCGTGAAATCATCTCTTGTCAGGTTTGGGTTTAGATGTAATTGTTCTTGTTCACTTGAGCCCTGTGACAAAGTTTTTGGGATACTTTGCTGTAATGCCTTGATAATACTGCTTGATGCGCACCATGTCGGCTTCGGGGTCATTGCTTTGCGCAAACTCACGGTCAATGCACGCCTCGCGCTTGCCGTAGTCAAAGTAGGCGAGCACAAGCGGCACTTTGGCTTCTTTGGCAATGAATAATGCTCCTTTGTGCCAGCGTTCGCATGGGCCGCGGGCCCCTTCGGGAGTGATGCCGATGGCAAGCGTGTCGGCATCGTTGAAGGCTTTGACGATAGATTTTGTCAGATTGGTGTGCTGACGGCGGTTGACGGGGATTCCGCCCAGCGCTTTCAGTATGTTGCCTATCGGGAAGAAAAACCAGGAGTCTTTCATCAGGAATCCGGCTTTGATGCCCACCGAATGGATGGCCAATTCGCCCAGGACGAAGTCCCAGTTGCTGGTGTGTGGCGCAATGATGATGACGCACTTCTTGGGCAACTCCATGTTGACCTTGAATGTCCAACCGGCTTTTTTCAATATCCAACCAGACAGGCTCATGTTGCAGGGATGGGTAAACCAAGCAACATGGACAGCATTTTCAAGCCCTGCCGTTCATGTTGCTTGATGAGATTATGGTTGTTATTGCTTCTTGGGCATGAGGTCGTTCATGCGCTTGGCAATATTGGTCACCTCGCCCTTGAAATAGTCGCTCAGTTCCTTCTCGCACTGCTTGAAGAATGAGCGGCGGGCCTTCCTGTACTCTTTGGGGGTGGCATAGTCCTTAATCTGCTTGCCAAAGCGGTTGTTCACCCTGTTCACAGCCTCTTGCTGAAGCAGGGCGGTGTCGATGATGATGCTGTCCCACTCCTCATACTTGCCCTCGCCGAATGCCGACTCCGACAAAATGCACTCACCCACGATTTCGCCGCAGGCATTCTGAATCGCTTTCTTGATCTGTCTTTTGTTTGCCATAATTAATAATGTAATAGTCAAAAGTTGATGTTTCTATTGATGTCGCTAAATTACACAAAAAAACTCAAACAAGCCTTTTTCTCGGTGTGAAAACCCTCTAAAAATCGCCGAAATCAAGAAAAATCGTCTTTTTTTGAAAAAAATGCTCCAAAAAATTTGTCAGTTCAAAAAATAGTAGTAATTTTGCATCGCATTAGAACGGAGATATCGTCTAGCGGTCTAGGACGCCGCCCTCTCACGGCGGAAACCAGGGTTCGAGTCCCTGTTTCTCTACAACGAAGAGCCTTCACCACACCGGTGAGGGCTTTTTCTTTGCCGTTACTCTGTTGTTTAGGTGGTGTGCTTGGCGATGCGCTGGCAGATGAAAAGCAGATGCTCTGCTCTGTCGGTGGTAGTGCCAAAGATGTAGCAGTCACCGCCGTCGCCCAGTTTGAGCCGCCGCCGCAGTTGTTGGGCCGTGAGGGGGAAGTTGCGTACTGCCACGTTGGCCTTGCCGAGTCCCGCCAGCGCGCGGCGCAGTTCCTTTTTGTTCATGGTGGAAACCGCTGTGATGCTGAACGCCCGTCCGGGGAAATCAGCTATCATCATGTCGCCGACAAATAGATGGCTGTCTGCCGCTATGGCGCATATCCCATAGCGTTGCGCAATCACGCCAAAGCATCCCGCTTTCATGACCGAAGCGTTGGGCTCATAAAGGAATTGGGCCGTTGACGCATCGGGCGATATAGGTGCTGGCGTTGTTTCCTCCGACGGCTTGAAGACAATCATTTCTTGGTCATTAACGCAGTGGACTGCGGGTTCTCCCTCGTGCCATTTTTCAAGCAACACGAGTAGCTCCTTGCATTCCCCCGCTGTGCCGACGATGTGCACTTCCTTGACCTGACAGCCCAAATCGTTTATCGCCTTGTGCCAATCCAGCATTGGTGAAAGCTTCAGCAACACGCGGTGGGCAGCCTTGAGCAGTTGAGGCATGAGTTCCAGGACGTTGGGCGTGCAGTCCTCGATGGCATAGGTCCTTGAAGCGTTGTCGTTGCGGCGAGCCGGGTCCAGATAGAGCAGGGTGGAGGATGCGTCAATTCCTTTGCCCTCCAGTCGTTTGAGGACGTTTGCGGCCTCGTCGTGAATAACTTGTGCATGAGTCAGTTCCAGCAGACCGAAGTTGTGCTTTGCGGTTTCGCACAGGTGTTCTTGCCGCTCGACATAAATGGCCCGCTCAAATGCCTGTGCCATGAATGCAAAATCAACACCGAATCCGCCCGTCAAGTCAATCAGGGTCTTCAGCTGCGACAAGGGCAGGCACTCAACGATGCCGCACTTGTAGCGGGCCGTCGCCTCGCTGGAGCATTGTTCCATTGACAGGTGAGGCGGGTAAATGATGCCGTCAACCGTTGACCATGACGGCAGTTTCCGGCGTGCTGTCTGCCAACCTTGGATTTGGTCAAGCGCCCACGACAGGTTCACATCGTTGTGGTGGGCCTTAAGTGCCAGTGCCCTCACATCGTCATTGCGGTGCTCTTGAACAAAATCTATGGTCTGTTGGTTGATTTTCATTCGGCAAATGTACACAGAATTCCGATAATTCTATGTAAATTTGCGGCTGATAATTGATAGATTATGAACAAAACGCGACTTTTTTCGAGTGAAAGCCGATTGAGCGATTTGATTACGGCGCATCCGTCGTTGCTGACGCTATTGACGCGCCTGGGGCTGTCGTTGGGATTCGGCGACAGGTCGATTGCCGACGTGTGCGAGAGCAGCGCGGTGGACACGGGCTTTTTCTTGCTCATCTGCAATGTCTATACCTTTAATAATTATGTGCCGTCGACTGCGACCATATTGGGGACCGACATGACCGACCTCGTGCCTTATCTGGAACGTTCACACCGCTACTATGTGGACAAGCGCCTGCCGCACATCGAGCGCCACATCGACATCATCGCCAGACAGCTCGAAGAACGCATCGGGACCGTGCTCGTTACTTTCTTCAAGGAATACAAGGCCGAAGTCGAGGCCCATTTTGCCCGTGAGGAAGGTGCTGTTTTCCCTCACATCCGTGCCTTGATGGCCGGCGAGCGTGACACGACCTACAGCATTGGCGAGTTCATTCACAATCACAGTGACATAGACGATAAACTCGACGACCTCTTGAATATCGTGTTCAAGTATCTGCCCCCTCGGGTCGATGATGAGGATGTGCTCGATGTGGTATATGACATTCTGCGTTTGAGCGAGGACTTGAAAAAGCACACTTTCATTGAGGAGAAAATCATGGTGCCGCTGGTCAACCATCTCGAAACCGCCATCTTGTCATGAAACAGAAGTTGCTCATAGTGGAGCCGTCTGAGGTGATTGTTGAGGGCCTCAAGTCAATTCTTGACGGACAGCCGAGGTTCAAGGTCTTGGAACCGGTAACCGAAGTGGCACGTGCCAAGGAGCGATTGCTGGCATCGCGTCCCGATGTGCTGCTCATCAACCCGACGCTGGTGGACGACCCCAATGTCTTGCGTTTGGAACAACCCATGGCGTTGGTAGCGCTGGTGTATCAGTACGTTGAGCACGGCCGTCTCAAACCCTACGATGCCGTGGTTGACATCCGCGACAGCCGTGCCGAAGTGCTTGAGGCGCTGGCACAGGCCATGCCTGTGCCCCACGAACCCGGCAAGGGCAGTTATGAACTCACCCGCCGCGAGACTGCAGTGCTTGTCGAGCTGGCACAAGGCAAGACAAACAAGGAAATTGCCGACTCTCTCAACGTGAGCGTCCACACAGTTATCAGCCACCGCAAGAACATTACCCGCAAGACAGGCATCAAGAGCGTGGCGGGTTTGACGGTCTATGCCATGCTCAACAACCTCATCGACGAGAGTTCTTTGGTCTGATTGGTGCCTAACGTGTCCACATTGACGGGTTTCACGTCAGCCGCAGGCGCTATATCAGAAAATTGCAGTAACTTTGCAAAAAAAATTGGAATCAATATGTTTATTACAAATATACTGGACAAATTTGGCTCGTACTGCATGTTCATGTGGCGCGTCATTGCCATCCCTGACAAGTGGTCGCAGTTCTTCAAGCGCTATCGCGACGAGATGGCCAAGTTGGGCATCGACTCCATACCGCTCATTATCATTGTGTCGCTGTTCATTGGCTCGCTGTGTACAATCTTGATTAAGTTGAACATCTCCAACCCGCTGCTGCCACGATATACCGTGGGCTTGACCACGCGCGAGATTATCTTGCTGGAATTTTCGTCAACCATCCTCTGTCTGATTTTGTCAGGCAAAATTGGCTCGAACATCGCCAGTGAGATAGGCACCATGCGCACCACCGAGCAGATTGACGCTCTGGATATCATGGGCATCAACAGCGCCAATTTCTTGGCGCTTCCCAAGATAGTGGCGTGGATTACGATTCTGCCGTTCCTCGTCATCATCTGCATGGCAACGAGCCTGTTTGGCGGCTGGCTGATTTGCATCATCACCGGGATTGTCGACCCCGACACCTATCTGTTTGGCATCCAGTCTTTGTTTATCGAGTGGTATGTTTGGTTCGCGTTGATTAAGTCATTGGTGTTTGCCTTTGTGATGTCAACCATTGCATGCTTCTATGGCTACACGGTCAAGGGCGGCTCGGTGGAGGTGGGCAAGGCCAGTACCGACACGGTGGTGATGAGTAACATCATGATTCTGCTGGTCGATGTAACGATGACCAATTTGTTGTTATAGTAAATTCCTCCCAGTTATGATCGAAGTTAAGCATATATCCAAATCGTTCAAGGAAGAATCCGGTGTGCGCCAGGTCTTGTTCGACGTGAGCGCCTCGTTCTATGACGGCAAGACTAACCTCATTATCGGCCAGTCGGGTTCAGGCAAGACGGTGTTGGTTAAGAATATCGTAGGACTGTTTGACCCCGATGAAGGCCAGATTTTGTATGACGGCCGTGACTTGGTGCAGATGGACCGCAAGCAGCGCAAGGCGTTGCGCAAGGAGATTGGTATGCTCTTCCAGGGCTCTGCGCTGTTCGACAGTGAGACGGTGATGGGCAATGTGATGTTTCCCCTCGTGATGTTTGGCAACATGTCCAATAGCGAGATGCGCGACCGCGCCCAGTTCTGCATTGACCGCGTGAATCTCACGGGCAGCGAGAACAAGTTCCCCAGCGAACTGTCGGGCGGTATGCAAAAGCGTTGCGCCATCGCCCGTGCCATCGCCTTGAATCCCAAGTACCTCTTCTGCGACGAACCCAACTCGGGACTGGACCCCAAGACCAGTATTGTCATTGACGAGTTGCTGAGCGATATCACCCATGAGTTTGGCATTACTACCATTATCAATACCCACGACATGAACTCGGTGATGGGCATTGGCGAGAATATCATTTTCATCAACAAGGGACACCTGGGCTGGGTCGGTAACAAAGACCAGATTTACGATGTGGACAATGATGACTTGAACAACTTTGTGTACGCTACCGACTTGTTCCGTGATGTCCGCAAGTACCGTCGCGAGCATGGATATAAATCCACCAAGAGTTGAATCCCCCCCATTATTATAATTCCCATTAATACAATGTCAAGAACAGATAAAGAACTGGAAGGCGTGACGCTGCTGGGCAACCAGGGCACGAAGTATGATTTTGATTACCGTCCCGATGTGCTTGAGACTTTTGAGAACAAACACCCCGAGAATGAGTATATCGTGTCGCTCGACTGCCCCGAGTTCACGTCGTTGTGCCCCAAGACCGGTCAGCCCGACTTTGGCCGCATCATCATCAACTACATCCCTGCCGAGCGAATGGTGGAGAGCAAGTCGCTCAAGTTGTACTTGTTTAGTTTTCGCAACCACGGCGATTTTCATGAGGACTGCGTGAACATCATCATGAAGGATTTGATTAAGCTGATGGCACCCAAGTATATCGAAGTAATCGGCTTGTTCAATCCCCGCGGAGGCATCAGCATCAAGCCGTTTGCCAACCATGGGGACGATAGCCACCAGGATATCGTGCGCGCGCGCTTGTTAAAACAGTTCAATCAACAATGATTTGATTATGGCAAAAGACGCTGTTATCATCACCTCGGGCGGCATGGACTCAACGACCATGCTCTATGAATTCAAGGACGAGATAGCCCTGGCCATCACCTTTGACTACGGCAGCACCCAGAACGGCCGCGAGCGCCGTTGTGCCGTGATGCACTGCGAGCGCTTGGGTATCAAGCATCTGATTATCCCGCTGGATTTCATGCACATGCACTTCAAGAGCGCTTTGCTTGAGAGTGCCGACGCCATCCCCGACGGCAACTACAACGATGAGAACATGAAGACAACGGTGGTGCCTTTTCGCAACGGCATCATGCTGGCCATTGCCTGCGGCATTGCCGAGAGCAACGGACTGAAACGCGTGATGATTGCCAACCATGCCGGTGATCATTCCATCTACCCTGACTGCCGCTCGCCGTTCATCGATGCGATGAGCACCGCTATGCAGACGGGCACCTACGAGGGCGTCAAAGTCTATGCGCCATATACCGACCTGAGCAAAACCGACATCGCCCGACACGGCGCGGCGCTGGGCCTGGACTATAGCGAGACTTATTCGTGCTACAAGGGCGGAGAGAAGCATTGTGGCACATGCGGCACTTGCACCGAGCGCCGTCAGGCATTGAACGATGCCGGCATCGACGACACGACCGAGTATTTGGCATGAGTGTTGCCATTGTTCTGTGAGTATGAAACCGTAAAGAATTATTTATGTGGTTAGTTGCTGATATTTAGAAACATTTGCCTACCTTTGCGGTCCATTTAGATAAAATATAATTAAATCGAACTTTTCACGATATGAAAGCATTTGTGTTTCCTGGTCAGGGTGCCCAGTTTGTGGGCATGGGCAAAGACCTGTATGACAATAATGCCCAAGCCCGAGACTTGTTTGAAAATGCCAACGAGGTGTTGGGCTTCCGCATAACCGACCTCATGTTTGACGGCACTGAGGACGACCTCAAGCAGACCAATGTCACTCAACCGGCCGTTTTCCTACATTCGGTTATCCTCGCACTCACCATGGGCGACGAGTTTAAGCCCGACATGGTTGCCGGCCACTCACTGGGCGAGTTCTCGGCACTGGTCGCCGCGGGCGCTTTGCCTTTTGAACAGGGCTTGAAGTTGGTCGAGGCACGCGCACTCGCTATGCACAAAGCTTGCCAGGCCGCACCCTCGACGATGGCCGCCATCATTGGCATGGATGACGAAAAGATTGAAGAAATCTGCGCCGGCATCGACGGCGTGTGTGTACCCGCCAACTATAACTGCCCGGGACAGGTGGTCATCTCTGGCGAAATCGATGCCGTGAATTCCGCATGCGTGAAACTGAAAGAGGCAGGAGCCCGGCGTGCGTTGCCGCTCAAGGTGGGAGGGGCTTTCCATTCACCCTTGATGGAGCCGGCGCGAGCCGAGTTGGCTGCCGCAATCGAGAGCGCGGTCTTCGCTGACCCATGTTGCCCCATCTACCAGAACGTTGACGCGATGCCTCACACCCATCCTGCCGAAATCAAGCAGAATTTGCTCAAGCAGTTGACCTCTCCAGTGCGTTGGAGCCACATTGTTGTCAACATGATTGCCGACGGCATGACCGAGGCCCAGGAACTAGGCCCTGGCAAGGTCCTCCAAGGACTCATTAGCAAGACCAACCGTGACATCGTTGTCACTGGACGCCAGTGATTCCGATTTGATGAAATGACAAGCGCCCGGGCTGCATGCTTGGGCGCTTGTGTTGTCAGGGGGGCGGGGTTGAGGTTATCTGATTCCCAGGATGCGGTGTGTTTGCAGCGAGAGCCGCCACTTGGGGTTGTCAAGCACGGCTTGCACCGTGGCTGCCATATTGGCAAGCGCTGTGCGTGCATCACTCGTGTAGCACGGTTGCAGGAAACGGTGAATGCAATCAATTCCATCATACTGTGTCAAGTCTTGACCCAGGTACACCACCTTGAGTTCATCGCAGCGCGTGATGGCAAGCGGCAATTCGCCGTTGCCGCCCAGCCCGCTCTTGGGCGAGCATGTCACCCAGTCAATCCCATCGGGCAAGGGCAAGGTGCCGTTGGTCTCAATGGCAATGCGTTTTCCCGTGGCCGTCTTGAGGCCGTCGATAAAGTCGTCGTCAATTTGAAGCGCAGGCTCGCCGCCCGTGACCACGATCAACGGGGCAAGGGGATACTGCATCACGGTTTCGATAATCTCGGGCAGGGACATCATCGTGCCCTGCTCGTGCCGTGTGTCGCAAAAGGCGCAATGCAGGTTGCAGCCGCTCAATCTGATAAAGACGCAGGCTGTGCCGGTGTTGTACCCCTCGCCTTGCAGTGAATGGAATATCTCGTTAACCTTCCACATCGTCGTCCTCGTCCTTGACGTAGATGGCAAGGTTGTTGGCGCTCTCGCGCACGTCGGCGCGGTAGCAGTTGGGCACGGTGTCCACAATCCAATGGGCGATGTTTTCGGCAGTGGGGTTGAAACCCAGCACTTCGTTGAGATTGCGGTGGTCGAGTTTGCCGTGCACCATCTCTTTGATGATGGTAAAGTCGGTGACCATGCCGTTATCGTCAAGTTCTTTGGCCTTGCAATACACGTTCACAATCCAGTTGTGGCCGTGCAGATTTTCGCACTTGCTGTTGTGGTCGAGAAACAGCTGATGGGCCGATGATATTTCAAGCGTCTTTTGTACGTAATACATTTGTCTTTATGTCCTTTTCTTAGAGTTCCTGCGGTTAGTTGTTGCGTTTGTTTTTGGGTTGGGGCACCGACTCATTGAAGTGCATGTGGTACAGCAGGTTGAGCACGCCCTTGTCATAGCCCAGGGTCACCGCTGTCAGATGGTCGCTGCAAAAGATGCCGTCACGCGCGAGCACAAACCCGTTGGTGCCCAGGGCGCTCTCAACCATCTTGGTGATGGTCTCCTCGGTGCTGGGAGGGCAGTGCCTGAGGTTCATCGACACGATGACGCATTTCACTTTGGCGTCAAAGTTGAATGACGCCGAGGTGCTGTCGGGACTCATGGTCGCAACTTCCTGGTCGAATACATATTGTAGGATATATGGCCCTTGGGGCATTACCAGTGTGTTGTTGCCGGCATATTGGCGGGCATCCGTGCTCACCATCCTGTTCATGTCCATCAGCGTGGTCTCGGCGTTTGCTCCTGCACAGCTGGTGTCGTCAAACAGCATCATCATCGTTGATGCAGCCAGGTTGGTGTCAATAAAGCCGCGTGCGGCAAATGGGTTGTCTTCACCCACATGGGCATTCCCAAACTTGACGTTACCCACGGGTTTGCCGCTGCGGTCCACGATGTGGTAAACGTCATTGTCAACGGCAACCAATCGCTCTCCGTTGATGTCAACCAGGTTGTCATGCTCAATGGCGATGAGCACCTTGTTGTCGCTGTCAACCAAGCCGGTCTTCTTCCCCTTGATGACGATATAATCGCCCGAGGGCGTGCGCTGATAGTTGTCATATCCGCCCTTGGACACTTGCTCTTGGTCGTCATTGGGGTTGGGCACTTCTTTGCCGTCAGGGCTAAGGCAAACCAGGCTGTCGCCTTTGGCAACAGGCAGCACGCCGTTGATGAAGTAAGGCTGCATGATTTGGTACTGGCTGCCGTCAATATTGGCCATCACTTTACCGGTCTTGTCAATCACGGTGTAGTTGACCGACGTGTCGCTCGGCTGGCTCTCGCTGACAACGATGGCATAGTCGTTGTACAGGAACAGGTTGGCGTTGCTGTAATTGGCGGGGATGATGGTGTCGCCCGCGGCATTGATGTAGCCCCAGGTGCCGCGGTCGTTCTGCACGGCCGCCATGCCGCGCGCAAACATCGAGCACTGGGCCACGTCCTTGGGCAACTGCTTGACGACTTCGCCCTTTCGGTTGATGACGGTCAAGGGCTCACCGATGCGGCTGCACACCGCCACACCGTCGTCGCTGAATGCGGTGGCGCTGCCAAAGTGGCCTGCCACGGGCTTGGTCGGCGCTGACACGTCATAGTAGTCATAGGTGCCCTCGTTGTTCATCACATAGAACATGCCGTCAACAATGGGCGACGGCACATTTTCAAACGCGTCCTTGGCAACCACCTCGCCGCTGTTCACGTCAAGGATGCTCCACTTCTCGCTGCCCACCAGCTGCACTGGCAGGTATTGGGTCTTGTACTGGTAGGTCGTGTCGCTGTTGCCGCAAGCGGTCATAATTAGAGCCGCAATGGCGGCAAAGGCAATTCTGAGATAAATTTTCATCGGATTTATATGATAATGTTGTTTTCGGACTGCAAACTTACTCATTTTTTAATTCCCTTGCAAATTTCGCCATTCACAAACGGAATTATCCCGCCTTTGAATATATACAGCCGAGCAATTACTGCAACGAAGCGAAGTTTCTCGATTGACAAGTCATGGCGCTTTCTTCCCGCGACACAATGATAATTTGCCTGTTAATATATAATTCTTTTGCCAAAAGCGGTACACAAAACCTAACATAAGACGCTTTGGGGGCAGATGTAACGATTTTGCAACTCAAAAAAAAAGGCAGATTCCTTTGCCATGTCGCCGATAGTCGCTAAATTTGCACTTTATCACACATGCCCCCGGCATGTGGACAAAAAAACAAAAAGGAAAATGTGCACAATGTTTTCCCAAGCCAGTCAACCGGTTGGCAAATATTTCTCACGCGGCAAGGGTCTAATAATCCCTCGCCTGCCTATATGTGTTTATACCTGAGCTTGTGAGCGCACCCGATGGCAAAATATGGTTTGTCCTTTCTGCAAACGAGAGTATGGAGGCAGTCGAGCGGCAATTGGATGCCGTCTCGGGCGACCGCATCGGCCGTGGTTTGCCCGCTGTGGAATATTTTATTCCTATCGGCGGCGGATATGTCTATGTCCACGACTCACTTGACAATGTCATTGAAATCACTTGCTCGCTCTCGTCGTGTTCGCTATTGAAACACCCGGGCGATGTGTCGGTAACTGGCTACATGACCATTGCCGACAGTGAGGTGGAGAGACTTAAAAACCTCGAGACGGACAAACTGCAGGGCAAAGAAAATGAGCCGCTCCCCCTTGATGATGCTGTTTCCAGCAACCGGCGCATTGCCAAGAACACGGTTTTGCTCTATATCCGCATGATTGTCATGATGCTCATCGGTTTATACACCAGCAGGGTGGTGATACAATCCTTGGGCGTCGATGATTTTGGTATTTACAATGCAGTGGGCGGTGTTGTGGCTATGTTTGCCATTCTCTCCAGTTCGTTGTCAACTGCGGTAAGCCGCTATCTGACTTTTGAACTGGGGCGTGGCAATAAAGAGCGTCTCAAAACCGTGTTCTCGACATCATTGAATGTGCAGTTTGTCATTGCCGCCGTTGTTGTTGTCGTTGGCCTTGCCATCGGTTTGTGGTTTGTCAACTGCAAGATGAACATGCCGCCGGGCCGTGAATCGGCCGCCAACTGGGTGCTCTATTGCAGTTTGGCTTCTTTTGCAGTGGGACTGATTAGTGTTCCGTACAATGCCTCGATCATCGCACATGAGAAGATGAATGTTTTCGCCTACATGACGATATTTGACGCTACGGCCAAACTTGGCGTCGCTTTTGCGATTTCGGTGTCACCTGTGGACCGGTTGGTGGCTTATTCGATTTTGTTGCTTGGCGTTGCGCTGCTCAATCGTTTCATTTATGCGCAGTATTGTGTCAGGCACTTTGAGGAATGTAAATACAAATTTACGCATAACCCCTCGTTGGTCAAGGAAATGACTTCTTTTGCCGGATGGAATTTCTTTGGCAATACTGCTTGGATTCTTAATACACAAGGAATTAACTTGCTGATAAATGTGTTCTTTGGTGTAGCATTGAATGCCGCCCGAGGTATCGGTGTTCAGGTGGATGGCTTGGCGCAGCAGTTTGTAATGAATTTCATGACGGCGCTCAATCCACAGATCACCAAACTGTATGCCGCAGGCAACTTGCCCAAGATGCATCAACTGGTGTGCCGCGGAGCCAAGTTTTCATTTTTCTTGACAATGTTTTTTGCCATTCCCTGTTGCCTGGAGACGCCCAAAATCTTGTCAATTTGGTTAGGTGTTGTTCCCGACTATGCAGTCGCCTTTGTCCGTCTCACATTTGTTTCTTCGATGGTGACAGTTTTGGGCAATACGCTTGTGACGGCACAGTTGGCAACAGGAAAGATTAGGAAATATCAGATTGTCATGACTCTCGTGGGCTTTTGGGTATTCCCGCTGACTTGGGTAGCATACAAGTTGGGAGGCGGGCCAGAATGGACTTATTACATCTTCTGCGCCGTTTATTTTGCATTGATTTTTGTCAGAATATACCTTGTTAAGGATTTGATTCACATGCCGTGGATGATGTATGTTCGTGAGGTTATTCTCAAGGGCCTTTTGGTACTTGCTATTGCGGTGGTCGCCCCGTTGCTGGTTTATCTTACTATGCCCGATTCGATACTCCGCGTGGTGCTTGTCGTTTTGCTCAGCTTTATCTCGAGCGGAATCGTGATCTATTGGATTGGCCTTCACACCGACGAGCGGCAGTCTGTGAAGCGTTTGATTTTGGAGAAGGCGTTGCACCGCTGAAATATTATGTTTATGAACAGTAAATTGAAAAGAATAATCCGCAAAATGCTGCCCAATCCGCCGGCTGTGTATGCCCAGATTGTGACGACTCAACCATCCGGAAAACTTGATGGCAAACGAATTGTCGTTACAGGTGGTACAGGCGGGATCGGTGAGGCTATGGTGAAGCGATTTGTGGCCGAAGGCGCCAAGGTGATTATCACTGGCCGAAATGAGGACAAATTGAAACAAATAGCCGGTGAGTTGCACTGTGCCGCATACCGACTCGACATGACGGATGTTGATGCATTTGATGGCCTCGTGAAGTTCGCTGTTGAAAAGTTGGGCGGCATTGATTGCCTGGTCAACAACGCTGGCATTTCATTACATGAGAATTCTTTCCATGCAGTGACTCCCGAATCTTTTGACCAGCAGTTTGCCACCAATCTGCGCGGGCCGTTCTTCTTGACGCAAAAGGTAATAGCCTATATGCTGGAAAACGATGTCAAGGGCAATGTGCTCTTCATCTCTTCTGAGACGGGCGACACGGCCGACATTCGCCCCTACGGCTTGACCAAGGCTGCTGTCAACAGCCTTGTGCAGGGGTTGGCTTCGCTTTATGTTGGAAAATCTATTCGGGTTAATGCTATTGCACCGGGCGTGACGGCTTCGTCAATGACTGGCTTTAATGCCGATGAGGACATCTATTGTTCCTATAATCCCAATCGCAGGGTGTATCTTCCCGAAGAGGTTGCCGAAACTGCCGCTTTCCTCCTTTCGGATGCATCTAATTGTATTTCAGGACAAATCATCACTTGCAACAATGGCAAGACCATTAATGCAAGGTGGAAATAAAATAACACATTATGGACAAATTCTATTCATCAGAGCGTAATGTACAGATATTGGTGGCTTTGCTCAAGGCCAACGGCATCAGGTATGTGATTGCCTCGCCGGGTACAACGAACATCAACTTTGTGGCGAGTGTGCAGAGCGACCCGTTTTTCAAGGTGTTCTCGTCGGTCGACGAGCGTTCGGCGGCCTATCTGGCCTGCGGCATCGCCAGCGAGAGCGGTGAACCTGTCGTGCTCACTTGCACGGGTGCGACGGCATCGCGCAACTATGTTTCGGGCATGACCGAGGCCTATTATCGCAAGTTGCCCGTCCTGGCTGTGACATCCACCCAAAATCCCATGCGCGTGGGACACTTGATGCCACAGGTGATTGACCGCTCCCGCCAGATGGCCGACATGGTGGTTGAGAGTGTTCTGCTGAATATGGTGAGGACCAAAGACGAAGAGTGGGATTGTGAGATTAAGGCTAACAAGGCTTTGCTCGCCCTTCGCCGTCATGGCGGCGGACCGGTGCACATCAACCTTGAAACGGCATACAGTCAGGACTTCTCGTTGCAGGAACTGCCGCCAGCGCGTCAAATTCGCCGCATCATGCCGCACGATGACTTTCCCGCGTTGCCCAGCGAGGGCAAAATTGCCATATTCATCGGCGCTCACCAGCCCTGCAACGAGCGGTTGACAAACGCGATTGACGCGTTTTGCGGCAGCCATGACGCTGTAGTCTTCTGCGACCTAACCAGCGGATATCATGGCATATATGAGTTCCACCAGTCCACCATCGCCTCGCAGTTTGACTGGGAAAAGAGCCCCATTCGCCCCAATCTGATGATTCACATCGGCGAGGTCAGCGGCGACTATTCGATGGACGCACTCGTTCCCGATGCCGTGTGGCGCGTCAATCCCGACGGCGAGTTGAGGGACCGCTTCAAGAAACTGACCGCCGTGTTTGAGATGGAGGAGGTGACCTTCTTTGAGCATTATGCTACCTCCAATGTGCCGCGCACCGCCTATCTTGAAACTTGCCAACACTGGCACAAGCAGGCGTTGGCCTCGCTGCCCGAACTGCCGTTCTCCAATGTGTGGATTGCCCAGCAGTGTTCTCCCATCGTTCCCAAGGGCGCGGTACTGCATGTGGGCATCCTGAACTCGCTGCGATGCTGGAGTTATTTTGACTTGCCCAAGAGTGTGACGACCGCTTGCAACGTAGGCGGATTTGGCATTGACGGCGATGTCTCCACCTTGATTGGTGCCTCGCTGGCCAGCCCCGACAAACTGTGCTTTGCCGTCGTTGGCGACTTGGCATTCTTCTATGACCTCAATGTGTTGGGCAACCGTCATGTCGGGAACAATGTGCGCATTATGCTCGTGAACAACGGCCGCGGCACCGAGTTCCACAACAGCGACCACCCGGCGTCCAGGTTTGGCGAGGACGGCGACCCGTTCATGGCTGCCGCAGGTCATTTTGGCAATAAGTCGCAAGACCTGGTCAAGCATTACGCCCAGGACTTGGGCTATGAGTATATCTCAGCATGCAACAAGGAGGAATTCCTTGCGGTGTATGAGAAATTCTTCAGTGCAAAGGCAAGTGACTGCCCCATGATATTTGAAGTGTTCACCGATAGTGACGACGAGAGCGACGCTATCCGTCTGGTGCGCACGGCGCTGACCGATGGCAAAGGTTCTATCAAGCAGATGGCTCGCAATATCTTGGGCGATAAACTCACCAGCAAGATTGGACAAATCATCCGAAAGTAATAGTATCATGCAGCAGCCGTTGGTATCAGTCCTCATTCCTGTCTATAATGTCGAGCCTTTCCTCGGCGAGTGCATCGGCAGCATCATCAATCAGACCTACCGAAATCTGCAGGTGGTGCTGATTGATGACGGTTCAAAGGACCGTTCTTGGCAAATCATGCAGGACTACGCCGCCCGCGATGAGCGCATTGAGGTATATTCCCAGCCCAACTGCGGAGTTGCCGAAACCCGCAACCGCTTGCTCGACAAGGCCCGCGGCGAGTTTGTCGTGTTTGTTGACAGCGACGACTGGATTGATGCCGCGACGATTGAGGAATTGATGCGGAAGCAGCAGGAGGGGGACTATGATATGGTCTCTTATGGAATGGTTGCATTTACCCCCGATGATGTCAAGAACGGCCGCAATGTTTCAGAGACGCCCAATTTGACTCTTGAATGTGAGAGTTACACCCACGAAGAGTCCATCATGCATTTTCTTGAGCACATTAACTTCCGCGGTTCGCTGTGGTCCAAAGTGGTTCGCCGCTGTCTGTTCGACGGAAAGCGGTTTGGCGACCAAATCAGTTACGGCGAGGATGCGTTGATGTGCTGGCAAGTCCTGCAGCAGGTCAATGTGGTGAGGATTCTCCCCAACAGGTTTTACCACTACCGCATGAACGGCAACAGCATCTCGCACTCGAAGTTTGACGACCGCCAGTTTAGCGCCTATCGCGTGTGGAAACAAATATGCGCCGACACCGAGAGGCTGTGGCCTCAGTATCTCGACATTGCCCGCGCTCGTTTTGCTATCGAGATGACATTGTTGCTCCGCAGTGCGGCTCGAAGCAATTATGACAATCGCGATAATATTGCCGTGATGCAACAAGTTGTCAAGGATTACGGCCCGTTGATTGCCAAAACTCACTTGTCCTCTTGGAAAATGAGCGCCTATGCCTGGCTGGCGGGAAGGTCGTTTGCCTTGACGCGGCTAATAACGCATTAATCCTGGCAAACAATGATATCCAACCGCTGAATCATGCCCGATTTGGCGGTTTGCTTTTGAAACAATCCGTCCAGTCTGTCATGGGGTGACAAAATGTCGCATTTAACCCGTGAAATCTCCATTGGCACGTTGGTTGCATGATATAGAGTCAGAAAAAGATTTCAATCAAGTAACAATAACAATTAAAAACATTTCAAAAAATCATGATTATTAAACCATTAAATGACCGCGTTCTTATTGAACCCGCTAAGGCCGAGGAAGTTGTCGGCGGCATTATCATCCCCGACAGTGCTAAAGAGAAGCCCCTCAAGGGCACCGTTCGCGCAGCCGGTAACGGCACCAAGGACGAAGTGATGGTCGTCAAGGCCGGTGACACCGTGCTTTACAGCAAGTATGCCGGAACCGAGATTGAGATTGACGGCGAGAAGTTGCTGATGATGCGTCAGAACGATATCCTGGCTATCGTGGAGGAATGATTTTTATTTATTTGAAAAACAAGGAGAAACAACATTATGGCAAAGTTGATTAATTTTGATATCAAAGCCCGTGAAGAATTGAAGAAAGGTGTTGACCAGTTGAGCGACGCCGTTAAGGTGACCCTTGGCCCCAAGGGCCGCAATGTCATCATTGACAAGAAGTATGGCGCTCCCCACATCACCAAGGACGGCGTGACTGTTGCCCGTGAGGTTGAACTCGAGGACGAGTTCCAGAACATCGGCGCACAACTGGTTAAGGAAGTGGCCAGCAAGACCAACGACGATGCCGGCGACGGCACCACCACCGCCACGGTGCTGGCCCAGGCCATCATCACCGAGGGCTTGAAGAACGTGGCCGCCGGCGCCAACCCCATGGACATCAAGCGCGGCATCGACAAGGCCGTCAAGACTGTTGTGGCCGGCATCAAGGATATGGCACAAGAGGTGGGCGACGACTTTGGCAAGATTGAGAATGTTGCCCGCGTCAGCGCTAACAACGACGAGACCATCGGCGCACTCATTGCCGAGGCCATGAAGAAGGTGAAGAAAGACGGCGTGATCACCGTCGAGGAAGCCAAGGGCACCGAGACCCACGTTGACGTGGTTGAGGGCATGCAGTTCGACCGCGGCTACATCTCGCCCTACTTTGTCACCAATGCCGACAAAATGGCATGTGAGATGGAGCGCCCCTATATCCTCATTTTTGACAAGAAGATTTCGGGTTTGAAGGACCTCCTGCCCCTGTTGCAGGGTGCTGTTCAGGCCCATCGCCCCATGCTCATCATTGCCGAGGATGTTGACGGCGAGGCACTTGCGTCGCTGGTTGTCAACCGTCTGCGCGGCTCGCTCGAGGTTTGCGCTGTCAAGGCTCCCGGCTTTGGCGACCGCCGCAAGGAGATGCTGCAGGACATCGCCATCCTCACTGGCGGCACCGTCATCAGCGAGGAGACTGGCCTGACGCTCGAAAAGGCCACCCTCGAGATGCTGGGCACTGCCGAGAAGGTGACTGTTGACAAGGAGAACACCACCATCGTCAATGGTGCCGGTGACAAGGACCAGATTGCCGACCGCATCGCTCAGATCCGCGTTCAAATCGAGAACACCAAGTCCACCTACGACAAGGAAAAACTCAAGGAGCGTCTTGCCAAGATGTCGGGCGGCGTCGCTGTCCTCTACATTGGCGCCCCCAGCGAGGTGGAGATGAAGGAAAAGAAGGACCGCGTTGATGATGCGCTGAGCGCAACCCGCGCCGCTGTGGCCGAGGGCATCGTGCCCGGCGGCGGCACCGCCTACATCCGCACCCTGGCATCGCTCGAGGGCATGAAGGGTGAGAACGACGACGAGACCACCGGCATCCACATCATCCAGCGCGCCATCGAGGAGCCGCTGCGCCAAATCGTTGCCAACGCAGGCCTGGAAGGCGCCGTGGTTGTCAACCGCGTCAAGGAAGGCAAGGGCGACTTTGGCTACAACGCCCGCACCGAGAAATACGAGAACCTCTTTGAGACCGGCGTTATCGACCCCGCCAAGGTGGCACGCATTGCTCTTGAGAACGCTGCCAGCATCGCCGGCATGTTCCTGACCACCGAGTGCGTCATTGCCGAGAAGAAGGAACCCGAGCCTATGCCCGCTGGTGCCCCCGGCATGGGCGGCGGCATGGGCGGCATGATGTAAATCACCGCTGATGACTAAATCCTAAACATCAATTCCCCTGTCAATAATGGTTGGCGGGGGAATTTGTTGTATCTTTGCGTCAAATAAATGAAAAAAGTATGACCGAAAGAGAGAAAATGATGGCCGGGGAGCTCTATGATGCCAATCATGATCCCGAGTTGCTGGGACTCATTCGTCAGTGCGAAAAACGGTGTTTTGACTACAACCACACGTCTCCCGATCAAATAGAGCGTTTGACCAAGCAGTTGAGCGCCATGTTGGGAACGGCGGGGCAAGGGATTCGCATCATCCAGCCTTTCAAGTGCGATTATGGTTTCAATGTGCATGTGGGCATGAATTTCTTTGCCAACTGCAACCTGGTCATTCTCGATGCCGCGCGGGTGACGTTTGGCGACAATGTCTTTGTCGGTCCCAACTGCGGTTTCTATACAGCAGGCCACCCGTTGGACGTCGCGCGGCGCAACCAGGGCTTGGAATGCGCCCGCCCCATCACGGTTGGCAACGACGTGTGGATTGGCGGCAACGTCACCGTGTTGCCTGGAGTGACTATCGGTGACGGGTGTGTCGTCGGTGCCGGCTCGGTGGTCACCCGTGACATTCCCCCACACACTGTCGCAGTCGGCAACCCCTGCCGAACGATTCGCACAACATGATTTTGATTCACTTCTCTACATGTGGCTTTGCCGTTTCGCGGTTTTGGAGTACCTTTGTGCAATCATGAATGAGAGGGAGATACTGCAGTCAGTGAAGACGCGCTTGGGCATTGAATCGCTCAACGGCATGCAGCGCGCCGCGTTGGACTCGTGGAAGTCGGGCAGGGGAGACCTGGTGTTGTACTCGCCCACGGGAACGGGAAAAACGCTGGCCTTTGCCCTGTGCCTGTTGCATGCCATGCAGCCTCCAATGGGCGGCCTGCAAGCCGTGGTGATGGCCCCGTCGCGTGAATTGGTGATGCAGACAAGCGAAGTGCTGCGTTCATTGGCGGCCGGATTCAAGGTAACGCCGTGTTATGGAGGCCACTCCGTTGCTGATGAAAAAGCATCGCTTGCCGTTACGCCCGACATCGTTGTGGCGACTCCAGGCCGCTTGCTCGACCATCACAAGCGCGGGCACATCAATCTCAGCGGCGCCCGCCTGTTAGTTCTTGATGAGATGGACAAGGCCTTGGAACTGGGCTTTGAGGACGAGATGCGCCGGCTGCTCAAGACTATGCCGCGGCTGGCGCGCCGCATCCTCGTTTCGGCCACGGTGCTTGATGCTGTTCCTGATTATGTGCGGTTGCACAATCCTTATGTACTCAACGTGCTGCAATGCGATGACGCTCCAGCCCAGCGCATCATGGCACGTCAGGTGCCGGCCGACAGCAAGGACAAACTCGACACGCTCCGGCGGTTGCTCCTCGGTTTGGGCAATGGAAAGACTATCGTGTTTGCCAACTATCGCGAGAGTGCGGAGCGCATTCATCAGTCACTGCTCAAGGCTGGCATCCCGGCCGGTTTGTATCATGGCGCGATGGACCAGATGCAACGCGAGTGCGTCGTGGCCATGCTCAATAATGGAAGCCTTGCCGTATTGGTCTCAACCGACTTGGCGTCGCGAGGGCTTGACATCGACACTGTGGCCCATATCGTACACTATCACCTGCCGGTGAATGAGCAGACTTACACCCATCGCAACGGACGCACGGCTCGTGTCGATGCAACAGGTGAGGCCTATGTTATTACCGCTCCCGGCGAGGTGTTGCCCGAATGGATTGATGCCAACGAGGTGTTTGAACCGCTGCCCACAACGAGCGGCTATGCCGCTGCACCGATGGCTACGCTGCATTTTCAGGCGGGCAAGAAGGAGAAAATTTCCAAGGGAGACATCATGGGTTTCATCGCCCGCAACGGCGGTATCCCCGCGAGTGAGGTGGGGCGGATTGATGTGCGCGACCACTATGCCCTGGCTGCCGTGCCCAGGCATGCAGTCCAAGGGGTTCTTGCCTGTCTGCGCGATGCGAAGCTCAAAGGCCGCAAGGTGAGAATTTCGCTGCTGAAAAACAATATGTTACATTAAATATCGTTATCTTATTATAGCAAATTTACCATACCCTTAAATACATTAAACCAAAATTGACTATGAAACAAGAAGAAACACCACATTGCGACCTGCGGTTCCTGAAATTGCTCTCGCGCAGTTTCCCCAATGTCCCCACAGCCAGTACCGAAATTATTAATCTTGAGGCGATTTTGAACCTGCCCAAGGGCACCGAGCATTTTCTCGCCGACCTCCATGGAGAGTATGAGGCTTTCCAGCATGTGTTGCGCAATGCCAGCGGGACAATCAAGCGCAAGGTGGGGGAGATTTTCAATGCCTCTATCAGCGCCAAGGAGCGCAAGGAACTGTGCACGCTCATCTACTATCCCGAACTCAAACTCGATCTCGTCAAGGACGAATTGACCGACGAGGCCGAGTTGCATGACTGGTATTTCATCACCATCAACCGCCTGGTGATGGTGTGCCGCAATGTGTCGTCTAAATATAGCCGCTCCAAGGTGCACAAGGCTCTGCCGAGCGACTTCTCCTATATCATCCAGGAACTGCTGCATGAACACAGCAGCGACCCCAACAAGGAAGCCTATGTTGATGTGATTGTCCGCACCATTATTACCACGCACCGCGCCGACGACTTCATCGTGGCCATGTGCAACCTTATCCAGCAGCTGACCATCGACGTGCTGCACATCCTGGGCGATGTGTATGACCGCGGCCCCAGCCCCGATAAAATCATGGATATCCTGTGCAATTATCACAACTTTGACATACAATGGGGCAACCACGACATCCTGTGGATGGGTGCTGCCGCCGGCAACGACTGCAGCATTGCCAATGTCCTCCGCATTGCGTTGCGCTATGGCAACCACGGCGTGCTTGAGGATGGCTATGGCATCAATCTGTTGCCGCTGGCAACGTTCGCGCTGGATACCTACAACGATGACCCCTGCGTTCGTTTCATGCCCAAGGATGGCAGCGCCGATGACCCCGAGCGCGCACGCACGGCACAACTCGTGGCGCAGATGCACAAGGCCATCAGCATCATCCAGTTCAAACTCGAGGCAGCGGCTATCAAGCGCCGTCCCGATTTTGACATGAAGGACCGTCTCTTGCTTGACAAGATGGACCTGGCCAAGGGTGTCATCAAGATTGACGGCAAGGAATATGAACTCCTTGACACTAATTTCCCGACCGTTGACCCCAAGCACCCGTTCAAGCTCTCGCCCGAGGAGGATTCCCTTGTTCAGAAGTTGCACCAGTCGTTTACCGAGAGTGAGAAACTGCGCAAACACATGCAGTGCATGTTCCGCAACGGTTGCATCTACACCATCTCCAACGGCAACCTGCTTTACCATGCCTCAATCCCGCTCAATGACGATGGCACGCTCAAGGACGTGCTCATACGAGGTGAGTACTTCAAGGGCAAAGCCTTGCTGAAGCGCGCCGGCAACCTCATTCGTGACGCCTATTTTGGCTGCAAGAACCCCGACGATCACGCTTTTGCTCTTGACTACATCTGGTATTTGTGGTGCGGCAAGGATTCGCCTGCCTTTGATAAGAGCAAGATGGCGACATTTGAACGCTATTTCATCGCCGACAAGGAGACGCACAAGGAGCTGAAAGGCAACTATTACGCTATGCGTGACGATGAAAAGGTTGCCGACATGATTTTGGACGAATTTGATGTTGCGGGCACCAATCGGCATATTATCAACGGCCATGTGCCTGTCAAGACCATCAAGGGAGAGAACCCCATCAAGGCTAATGGCAAGATCATGGTGATTGACGGCGGATTCTCCAAAGCCTATCAACCCGAGACAGGTATTGCGGGCTATACGCTGGTGTACCATTCACGAGGTTTCCAGCTCGTGCAGCACGAGCCGTTCTCGTCGATTGACGATGCCGTGCGCTTGGGCAAGGACATCAAGTCCACCTATCAGCTTGTCGAACTCACCAACCATCGCATGTGTGTCAAGGATACCGACATCGGCACTGAACTGAAGTCACAAGTCGAGGACTTGCAGGCGTTGCTCGAGGCCTATCGCAATGGTGATGTCAAGGAACGGAATATTCGTCCGATTACACTCAAGCGATGATTGAAACCACTGATTAACAGATGTGTATAGTCATGCCCGCCATCGGTGGGCAGACTATTGTTTAGGGCGCGTATTACATTTTTTTAGACAATAGTTATGCGCAGTTTCAAATTATTGTGCTATTTTTGCAATCCCAACACAATTGAAATCACATTATTAATTTAATATTATAGCAATTATGAAGAAGACTTTATGTGTACTTTTGAGTGCAATGTTATTGCTCGGTATCTCGGGCTGTGGCTCATTGAATAACGCTGCCAAGGGCGGTCTGATTGGCGCAGGTGGCGGTGGCGCTCTTGGCGCAGGCATCGGTGCCCTCATCGGCAAGGGCAAGGGTGCTGCCATTGGCGGCGCTATCGGTGCTGTTGCTGGCGGCGTTGCCGGCACGCTCATCGGCAAGAAGATGGACAAGCAGGCTCGAGAGCTCGCCATGATTAACGGCGCTCAGGTTGACACTTGTACCGACGTGAACGGCTTTGAGGGTATCAAGGTGACCTTTGACGGCGGCATCCTGTTTGCCACCAACAGCCACTCTCTCAACGCCAACGCCAAGAAGTCGCTGGAACAGTTTGCTGCATCGCTCATCAACAACCCCGAGACCGATGTGCAGATTTATGGCCACACCGACAACACAGGAACCCGCGCCGTCAATGACAAGGTATCGGCAGAGCGTGCTACCGCCGTTAAGAATTATCTCATGAATGCAGGTGTTTCCACTGGCCGCCTGTCGAGCCAGGGCCTTGCCTACGACTATCCCGTTGCCAGCAATGACACTGAGGCTGGCCGTGCTCAGAACCGTCGCGTCGAAATCTACATCACTGCCAACGAGCAGATGATTCAGGACGCCCAGAACGGCACCCTCAAGTAATCTTTTCGGCACCGCTTCAGGTGACAATTATTTTGGGCATTCCCTCTCTCCGGGAGTGCCCTCTTTGTTGTCCGCAAGTTGTTCTTTTTGAAAGTGTTGCAATGAAAAAGATTTTTGTTTTAGAAAACTTTTTTCTTTTCGTGAAAAATTAAATACTTGAAAGACAGTAATTTATGTTTTTAAAATAAAAATTTAAGAAATTTTCTATTTTATTTTGTTTATCCAAAACATTGTTATTAACTTTGCGGACGATTTGCGGCAATAATGATTACGTACATTTAAGTTTAACCGGCAATGGCAAGCAAGACTTACAGTTACCAGGAGGCTTTTGCGGCCTCTCTGAAATATTTCGGCGGCGATGAACTCGCTGCCAGGGTGTGGGCATCCAAGTATGCTTTGAAGGATTCCTATGGCAACCTTTATGAGTTGACCCCCGACGACATGCACCGACGATTGGCGCGTGAAATTGGACGCATCGAGCGCAACTATCCCAATCCGTTGAGCGAAGACCGTCTGTTTGAACTGATGAGCCACTTCCGCTACATCGTTCCTCAGGGCAGTCCCATGGCCGGGATAGGCAACAATTTTCAGGTGGGATCGCTCAGCAACTGCTTTGTCATTGGCCTGGACGGAGAACCCGACAGTTACGGCGGCATCCTCAAGATTGACGAGGAACAGGTACAACTCATGAAACGCCGTGGCGGCGTTGGCCACGACTTGTCGCACATCCGTCCCAAGGGTTCACCAGTCAAGAACAGCGCGCTGACCTCGACGGGCCTGGTGCCCTTCATGGTGCGTTACAGCAACAGCACCCGCGAAGTGGCGCAGGATGGCCGCCGCGGCGCCCTGATGATGACGGTGAGCATCAAGCATCCCGATGCCGAGTCCTTTATCGACGCCAAGATGGTGGAGGGCAAGGTGACCGGCGCTAATGTCTCTGTACGCATCGACGACGCTTTTATGCAGGCCGTCATCGAAGGCAAGACCTACAAGCAGCAGTATCCCATCGACGGCGACGAACCTTTATATGAAAACGAGGTGGACGCCAGCCGCTTGTGGAACAAGATTGTGCACAACGCATGGAACAGCGCCGAGCCGGGCGTGCTCTTTTGGGACACTATCACTCGCGAGTCGGTGCCCGACTGCTATGCCGACCTAGGTTTCAAGACCATCTCGACCAACCCTTGTGGCGAGATTCCGCTTTGCCCCTATGACAGCTGCCGCCTGATTGCCATTAATCTATACAGCTATGTGAAAAATCCGTTTACCGACAAGGCCAGCTTCGACTTTGAACTGTTTGCTGACCATGTGGCTTGCGCACAGCGCATGATGGACGACATCATCGACCTGGAGATGGAGAAAATCGAGAAGATTATTGCCAAAATCCAGTCCGACCCCGAAACCAAGGAGGTCAAGACCACCGAGTTCAACTTGTGGAACAAGATACGCGAAAAGACGCTCAAGGGCCGCCGCACCGGTGTGGGCACCACGGGCGAGGGCGACATGATTGCCGCTATGGGACTGCGTTACGGCACCCCCGAGGCCACCGCATTCAGCGTGAGCGTCCACAAGGCTTTGGCGCTGGCCGCCTACGGCTCTTCGGTGCAGATGGCTAAAGAGCGCGGTGCGTTCAAGGTCTTTGACGCCAAGCGCGAGGAGAAGAATCCCTACATCAACCGCTTGCGCGAGGCTTCGCCCAAGCTCTATGAGGATATGGTGAAATATGGCCGCCGCAACATCGCTTGCCTGACCATCGCTCCCACGGGCACCACAAGCCTGTTGACGCAGACCACATCAGGCATCGAACCTGTGTTCATGCCCGTGTACAAACGCCGCCGCAAGGTCAATCCCAGCGACAAGGATGTGCATGTCGACATGATTGATGAGAATGGTGATTCCTTTGAAGAATTCATCGTTTACCACCACAAACTTGTGGAATGGATGAACATCCACAACATCCCCGTGCGCCGCGACTACTCGCAGGACGAACTCAATGCCATCGTCGCCAAGTCGCCCTACTACAGGGCCACCGCCAACGATGTTGACTGGCTCAACAAGGTGAGAATGCAAGGCGAGGTGCAAAAGTGGGTTGACCACAGCATCAGTGTCACTATCAATCTGCCCAACGACATCAGCGAGGAGATGGTGGGCAAACTCTATGCCGAGGCTTGGCGCTGCGGCTGCAAGGGTTGCACTGTTTACCGTGACGGCTCTCGTACCGGCGTGCTCGTCGCCGTTTCAGACAAGGACAAGAAGAAGGAATCCGAGAAGGACAAGGAGAAAGCCGAGCCCGTTTCGTCTTCGTTTATCGCCCATGAGGGCCACATCCTTAAACGCCCCGTCGAACTCGAGGCCGATGTGGTGCGTTTCCAGAACAAGAAAGAGAAATGGATTGCGTTTATCGGCCTGATTGACGACCGCCCCTATGAAATCTTCACCGGTATCGCCGATGACGAGGAGGGCATCTTCTGCCCCAAGTCGGTGACTAAAGGTAAAATCATCAAGGCCGTTGGCGAGGATGGCGTGAAGCGCTATGACTTCCAGTTTATCAACAAGCGCGGTTTCAAGACCACCATCGAGGGCCTGTCTGAGAAATTTAATCCCGAATTCTGGAATTATGCTAAACTCATTTCGGGTGTCTTGCGATACGGCATGCCCATTCCGCAAGTGATAAAGCTTGTGAGCAGCCTTGAACTCGACAGCCAGTCCATCAATACCTGGAAGATGGGTGTTGAACGCGCGCTCAAGCGTTACATCAACAATGGCGAGATGTGCGGCGAGTGCTGTCCCAACTGCGGACAAAAGACGCTCGTCTATCAGGAGGGCTGTCTCATCTGCACCAACTGCGGCACTTCGCGCTGCGGATAATGAAACGATCTTTCCATACGGCTCAAGAAATGGCAGACTGCGCAAATGAGCGCGGCTTTCTGCCATTTTTTCTTAATGACATCACGGGCTTCTCTATCGCCGAGTTGTGCCCGCCGGAGCTTTGGTTCAGTGACGAACAGGAGGGGCCTTGGGATTGGAAAGGCCCGGCTATCATCGACGGTGACTTGGCGTACGGTAAATTTTTCCAGCGCAAGGCGGGTTATGTCTCAATGGAGTGGTTCCCCGATTTTGTGAATTACCGCCGCAGTGTGATTGAAATCACCGATGCTGAACGCCAGATGCTGGACGTCATCAGGACGCACAAGTCGTTGTTGAGCAAGGAAGTCAAACGCTTGTGCGGCTACGCCATGCCCAGGCCAAAGCGTTGCGCCAACCCGCTTGAGAAAATGATGGACCAGGAAATCCGGCGTCGCGAGGCAAAGGCTAAGCCGCGTCGCGAGTCCTATGAGACGGCAATCACCGCCTTGCAGATGTCAACAATGGTGGTGACGGCCGACTTTGAATATGGAATTGACAAGCAGGGGAATAAGTATGGGTTTGGTGTGGCGCGCTATTGCACTCCAGAGGATTTCTTTGGACCCGAGCGCATCAGGGTTGACCGCACCCCTCAAGAGTCCTATGAGCGCATCAAGGAGCATCTCGTTAAGTTGTTGCCAGGGGTGCCGCTCCAATCAATAGAACGCTTCATCAAGCCATAAACAGTTCAACGCTTTTAGCCGCAGTCCCACAGATATAGTGCTCGCGAAAATTCTCGTTGTTCCAAGTCCTCATGGTTGATGAAGATGTATCCTGCCCCCATGTCGCCCCACATGACCAGTTCATCGCGGTCAATGGCTGAGAATTGAGAGGACAACTGGAACAATAATGTGTCTTGGGGGGTGCCTTTGCTGCGGCTGTCGTCTTGTGAACAAACGGGATATCCCAGTATCTGGTGGCATGGCTCCGGCATGCCAAGGCTTTGCTCAAAATAGACGGCATCGTCATTCTCCAGGTATTGATACCACTTGTGGCTGCCGGCGACGGTCTTGACGATGTCAAAGAACAAATCATTAAAGTGCATGTCGCTGACACCCATTGATGTTTCTTCGGCAATGATGTCAATCGACACCTCGCGCTTGACGGGAGTGAGCCAATCCTCTATGCTGTCGTGGGCGGGAAGGCCCGACTTGACGGCGAGAGCCCCGTCAATAATCTCGTGGTAAATGATGCGGAATCCGTTGCCGTCGGTGCTGTTATTTCCATGGCATCCATACATGTAGTCGGGGTTGGTGCTGATGTACCATTGCAGCATGCCTTGCTCGGGCAGCGGTGCGCGCAGGTGGCACTCGGCGCAGTTGATCTGCAGGAGCAATATCATTTTCTCTCCCCGTTCATCAACGGGATAGTCCTTGCCCGATGGCCAATAGGGCAGACCGCCTATCTTGCTGTCGGTAATGCCGGGAGTGCGCTCTTCGTTAAGTGCCATTCGGTAATGGCTGCAGGAGGTGCGCCTTTTGACTTCGTCTGCAATGGCTCTCGCTTGCTGGCTGGGATGGTTGTTCATGGCTGACGGATGGATTTATTTTGAATAATAGCCTTCAATGTTGTTGATGCATGGGCAGGCGCGGGCGTCAATAATGCGCACGCGCCACTCGCTTGCTGTCGCTTTGGCAAAGCGCACGATGCGCTTATAACCGATGGTTGTTGTCTCCTCGCTGGCAATCACAGGACGCCACTCGCCGCAGCAGGTCTTGTATTCAATGACAAATGCCTTGACGCGTTGGCCCAGCGGGATGTATTCCTGCAGCAGCATGCGGTCGAGCGTGACTTTGCCCTTTGTGGTAATGTACAATTCTGCCGACCTTGTGCTGTCGCCGGGAGCCCAATAAGTATCCCACTTGCCGTCCCCGGCTTTTGAGCCGCAATAATTGTCGCAACGTTCCTCGCTGGCGGTAAATCGGGCATGCTTGAGCAGGTTGTTTCCTAACTCATGGTCAATTCTTTGACGCCATTCGATAACGGTTGCCGAATCTGTCGGGTGAATCAGTCCGTCGCGGTCCACCGGAAAGTTGAGCAGGAATGTGCCGTTGTGCCCAACGTTGCGGTAATAAAGGTCGACAAGCTGGTCCACTGTCTTGATAGCGGTGTCCTCTTTCTCATGGTAGAACCATCCTGGGCGGATTGATGTGTTGCACTCGGCGGGGCACCACATGTTGCCATCGGCGTGTCCTGATTGCAATTCCTCATATTGGGGATAGCCGGGGTACACTTCACCCGAACGCAGCAACGACCAGTTGGTGGCATTGGCAAATCCGTTCTCGTTGCCCACCCAGCGGCAGCCGGGGCCGCCGTCCGAGAATATCACGGCATTGGGCTGTAACTCGTTGACGATGCCCCATGCGTGAGGGTAGTCATAATATGTTCTCCTGTCAATCTCGCGCTTTTCCTTGGCACCGCCATACCATCCATCGCCACCGTTGGCGCCGTCAAACCAGACTTCAAAGACCTCTCCGTAGCCGGTCATCAGTTCCGTCAGCTGGTTGTAATAGTATTCGCGGTACTCCGGCTTGCCGTAATAGGCTTGATGCCGGTCCCATGGCGAGAGGTACACGCCAAACTTGATGCCATACTTTTTGCAGGCATCAGACAGTTCCTTGACCACATCGCCTTTGCCGTTCCTGAACGGAGAGTTGCTCACGCTGTAGTCGGTGTACTTCGTGGGCCATAGGCAGAAGCCGTCATGGTGTTTGCATGTCAGGATGACGCCCTTGAAACCGCCTTTGACCATTGTCTGTACCCATTGCTCGCAGTCGAGCCGTGTGGGGTTGAATGCTTCGGCGGGTGTGTCGCCGTAGCCCCATTCCATGTCGGTAAAGGTGTTTGGCCCAAAGTGGATAAATGCATAGGTCTCCAGCTGCTGCCACGCGATCTGTTGGGGCGAGGGCAGGGGATAGCACGGGTCGGGGGCCTTATTGTTGTCGGCAATAGCGGTGCCGCACATGAGTGCCGTCAGCACAAGAGTGGTGATAATGTTTCTTTTCATGAATGATTGTTGCTGGTGTTGCTCCTATGTGAGTTTTACTCGTTCGCCCAAGGTGACTTTCTTTTCCTTATACAGTAGCCCAAGGGCCTTCTTGTAATCCTTTTTACTGCAGTTAAAGGCCTCGGCGATGTCTTTGGGGGCGCTTTTGTCTGTCAGCGTGGTTTCTCCGCCGTTTGCCATCAGGTATTCCTCAATGTGGACTGCCAGTTCATCGATGCGCATTTTTTCGATTTTGGCCAGTGTGACATCCACTTTCCCGTCTGGACGCACCTGCTTGACAAAGGCTGCCAACCGGTCGCCGATGTTTACGTCTTGGTATATCTCATTCTGGTATATCTGGCCCCAATGTTCATTGTTGACGATGACGCGGTAGCCCAGGTCGCTGCGTTGCGCCACGAGCACCTCGACGCGCTCGCGGTGATAGTAGTCGGGCACTGTATGGTTGAGGAACTTGGCCAATTTGGCGCTGGCGACGATGCGATGGCTGGCCTCGTCAAGATAGACCCGCACGATGTAGCTGCGCCCGGCTTTCATGTCCACACGCTGTTCGCCGAAGGGCACCAGCAGGTCCTTGGCCGACAGCCCCCAATCCATGAATGCACCCACCTTGTTCACTGCCTTGACGCGCATCAGCGCAAAATCACCGACTTCGGCAACAGGAACCTCGGTTGTGGCTACCGGACGGTTCTCGCTGTCGTTATATACAAATACCCTGATGGTGTCGCCAATCTTCATCTCGGGGGTGAGATAGCGTTTGGGCAGCAACACCTCGTGGGTGTCCTCGTCGATGAGATAGGCCCCAAAGTCCACGGTCCTGTTGATGCGCAGTTCGTTGAAATTTCCGATTTTCATTTGCCTGGTATTTTTATTTTGCAAATTTCGGCAAAAAAATCCATTTTTTGCCCGCTTTTCGGTATTTTTGTCGTACTTTAGCAGAAATGAAAATCCATAACAATCAGGATTGAAATGAGAATAACATCATTTGCACTTGTTATAATGTTGTCTGTCACGATGTTAATTGTGACGGCATGTAAATCGGGCAGTTGTTCTGGCCTCTCTTCGTCTGGCGATACTGCTGTTGCTGTGGCTATGCGTCATGTCGCTGACTCCTCCAGTTTTGTCCTGTCCAATGGCGAGCGCTGTTCCATCGTCGCAACGGCCGACATTCAGTTTCCGTCCAAGGTTTTTGCCCAAGGGGCGTCTCTTGACAGTTTGAAGCGGTTGTTTGCCCGATATGTGCTCGATGCCGATGCCTCGATGCCCATGGACGACGCCTTGAAGCAAGTCGTCGCCAACAGCATGCACCAATATGACTTTATGGCCGAGCCGGCTCAATCCAAGTCTGACGACAATGGCGAGAGCCGTTCGGCGGTTGCATGCACCACAAACACACGGGTTGCTCCCGTCTATAACAAAAATGGCGTGGTTACGTTTGAGCGAGTCGATGTTGTCAAACGCAATGGAAAAGTGTCCTCTCTTACTCATCGCTATTTCAGTTTTGATGTGAAAGCGATGGCCTACATCGACTTGAACCGGATGTTCCGCGAGGACGCCATTGCCGATGTTTGCCAACTGCTCAAACAGCAGTTGTTCGCACAAAACAATGCCGACAGCAACGAGCAACTGAACGACTTGGGCTTTTTCAATGTTGAAAACATCAGTGTAACCCGCAATTTCTTTTTTGACGACAAGGGCGTGACGTGGAGCTTTTTGCCCAACGAGCTTGCTGTCGAGGCTATCGGGGAACCCCGCATTTCCATCTCATACGATGATTTAGATGACTTCCTCTGCGATGGCAGCATTATCGATTCATTGAATTAATATGCAACACATCCTCAACTATTTTCCTGAATTGACAGCATGCCAGCGAGAGCAGATGTCTCTGTTAGAGGCTCTGTATCCCGAGTGGAATGCACGCATCAATGTCATCTCCCGCAAAGATATCGACAATCTCGAGATCAACCATTTGCTGCATTCTCTTGCACTTGTGAAGTTCATAAAGTTTACCGCAGGTTCGCGGGTAATGGACTTGGGCACCGGGGGCGGTTTGCCTGGCATTCCGCTTGCCGTTTACTATCCCGACGTGACGTTCCACCTCGTGGACCGCATCGGCAAGAAGTTGCGTGTCGCTCAAGATATCGCCGAGCGCATTGGACTGAAGAATGTCACGTTCCAGCATGGCGACGTCAAGGAGGTGAAAGGCAAGTTTGACTTCGTCGTGAGCCGTGCAGTGATGGACCTTGGAGAACTTGTTCCGCTGGTCAAGCGTTTCATCGACGACAAGGACCGCAATGCCATTCCCAATGGATTGATTTGCCTCAAGGGTGGCGATTTGGTCGCCGAGGTCGCTCCTTATCGCAACAAGGTGCTCGTGGATGAACTGCCGAGTTACTTTAAAGAAGATTTTTTCAAAACCAAGAAAGTCGTATATCTGCCATTATGAACGTTAAGATGATGACCGTCAATCCGTTTGGCGAGAATGTTTACATCGTGTGGGACGAGGCTACACTCGAAGCAGTAGTGATTGATCCGGGTATGATGCGACACGAGGAGCGCGACATGGTGTCGCGTTTCATTGTCGGCAACAATCTGCGTCTCACCCATGTGTTGCTCACCCATCTGCATGTTGACCACATCTGCAGCGCGCGCTGGCTGGCGGAGCAATCGGGCTGTGAGGTGTGGGGCAGCACGCTCGACGCGCCGTTGGGCCTCGCATTGCAGCAGCAGGCGGCGATGTTTGGCTTGGGCATCGATGTCGAGCCGTTGCGGCTTGACCACGGACTCGCCGATGGCGACACCTTGCACATCGCCCAAACGCAAATCCGCGTGATTCACACCCCGGGACATTCCCGTGGCGGGCTTTCATTCTATGTGCCCGATGAGAATATCTTGTTCTCGGGCGACACCATTTTCCAGAGCAGCGTTGGCCGCACCGACCTCGACGGCGGTGACATGGACACGCTCATCAAGAGCATTACCGAAAAAATCCTCCCGCTTCCCGACGAAACCGTCATCGCCCCCGGTCATGGCTATACTACCACCGTCGCCGACGAAAAACGCTCCAATCCCTTCTTGTAGGCAAGAACAACGGCACAAAGCATTGGCACGGAACCGATGATGCCCCGTGCCATTGTTTCGTGTGGCATGATGTCGCTTACATGCCCAGCGTGATGCCCATCGACCAGGTGTCGTGGATGCGGGGGCCGTAGTTGTTTTTCAGGACCTTGGCGGGGCAGTAGCGGCAGTAGAGGCCGATTCCCTTAAAGTCCACGCCGGCAATCCAGTCAAAGGTGCACTTGTTTTGCTTGAGGCTGTGCTGGCTGATGTCATAATTGGTGTTGTAGAGTTTGTAGTGGTTGGTGGCATCCACACGGTAGTTCCAGTTGATGATGCCGCCCACGGTGATGTGCCAATTCTTGAACAGCTCTTGGCGCAACAAGAGGGGGAAGTGCATGGTGTGGACATAGAGCCTCGAGTTGCGCTTGACCGCGTCCTGCGGATAGGTGGTGACGTTGAGCGCATGGCCGTCGTCCTCGCGCTGGAACATGTAGGGGCGCTTGAGCGAGAAACGCTTGCCGCCAAATCCCACGCCCACCGAGAGCAATTGACCCTTATCGGTATTGTATTCAAACGCTGCCACGTTGAGAATACCGTATTCAAAGGAGTTGTTGATGATGTCGAGCGTGTTGTGGGTGCCCAGTCCCAGGTAGAGGCCGTTGAGAACGACGGAGAATTTGCCGGGCTTCGACTCGTCGTCCTTGAGCGAAGTGATTTCCCACTCGTGGCTCTCGTTTACGCTCACGCAGTCAATTACTTTGCGCACGGAGTTGTCCAAGGTGTCGGTGCGTTCCGACGCATTGCCGGCTTGTGCCATGGCAAGCATGGCGATTGCTAAAATAATAATCTTCTTCATGTTTAATATGTTTAATATGTTTGGTTTTGTCTTGTTTCGTCAATTTTCAAGGTCCTGACCTTGGCAAATCTCACCTGGCTTTTATACACGGGAAAATTGAGCGAGAGGATGACCCCGTTTTCAATGAGACCATACACATCTTTGTCAAACGGTTCCATTGTGGCATCAACCCATGTCGCCTCATAGTTGTCGGTAAAAGCGGTTTTGGCGAGATGGCCTTTAAGCATGCCGGTTTGCCACAGCGGCTTCTTGACCTCAGCGCCTTGCACATATATCATGTCATATCCGTCGCTTGCCCGCACCAGAGCGATTGTATATCTTCCTCCCAGGCGCAGCCACTCGTCCTGAATGTCGCGGTCGAGGTATTTCCAGTATCCCTCCATGGGGTCGGCGCTTTGCGCGAAGTGCTCGTCAAGCGCCGCTTGTGTCCATTCGGCAGACGCGGCGGTGGCGCTTTTTTTGCCGTAGATTGTCAATGAGGCCCGTTCAATGGCGACTCTGGCGCCGGGGCCAATGAGATAGCCCACATTGCACCGCGGCAGCGGGCGGCTGATGGATGCTTCCAGCACTAGTGCCAGTTCGTTTTTGCCAATCCGCACGACGACGCTGCGCCCATCGACATCAACACAGATGGTGTTCATGCCGTCTTCAAGCGATACATCCTTCGATACGGTCTTTTGGGCAAGTTGTGTGCGCTTCCCGTTGTCGCATTCAATGAGCGACACTTGCATGCTGCGTTCGTCGGTGATGTCGTCAAATGGTGCGCTGTTGTCACATTTGAGCACCACCGCCATATAGCTGCCCTCGTCGTCACGGTTGAACACAAGCCCCCATTCGCTGCCGTTGATGGTTGTTTTGGCTCCCGTCATCGGGTCTTTGATCGTGCGTGTTTTGCCCTGTTTGTTGTTCAGGTTAGCGATGCGCAGCTGGTAGCGGTAGGCGGGGCCGGTTACCGTCATCGTGTCAATGGTGATGGCCGTTGCGGCGGTGGCGTTCTCCTCGACAAGGAGTTCGCCCTCAATGGCTTTGTATCTTCCGCCCATCCTCATGCCCGGATGTGGATACAAACCGCCAAAGTTGTTGCTCGACGAGTTATAGTATGACTTGCCGCAGATGTCCAGGCATGACATCAACATCATTAATATTACCAAATGTTTGAATCCAAAATTCATGTCTGTGAATGGTTCGTTTTGTCTAAAGATTACTCGTGGTGATATGGCTCATGTTTCAGAATGGTGAAGGCCCGGTACAGTTGCTCGACAAATATGAGCCGCACCAGTTCGTGAGGAAATGTCATCTTGCTCAGCGAGATTTGCTCATTGGCCCGGGCATAGACCTCTGGCGAGAATCCGTACGGACCACCCACCACCAGCACCAGCCGCTTGCTGCCGCTCGACATCTTGCGCTGCAGCCATCCGCTGAAGTCCACCGACGTGCGCTCGGTGCCATGCTCATCTAACAGCACGACATGGTCGCCGCTGTCAAGCGTGGCAAGCAGGGCTTTACCCTCAACTGATTTTTGCTGGGCGGCACTCATGTTGCGGGTGTTGCGCGCATCACCGATGTATTGAATGTCAAATGTCGCATAGTGCTGCAGGCGTTTCACATATTCCTCTATGCCTTGCCGCACAAATCCCGCCTCGGTTTTGCCTATCACGGCAAGTGTAATCTTCATTTGTTCTTGATTTGGATGAATATTGCCACAAAATTAGTAAATCTGGCCAAAACTCGCTAACTTTGTGGTCAAGAAAATGATTAAACATTCTTAAATAAATATGAAAACCAGAGAAGAACTGATTGACGAGTTAATCGACCTGTCGTTTGCCGAGGATATTGGTGATGGCGATGCCACAACTTTGTGCTGCATTCCAGAGGACGAAATGGGCCGGCAGAGGCTGATTGTGAAGGAGGAGGGTGTTCTTGCTGGCGTTGCCGTCGCACGGCGCGTGTTTGAGAAATTCGACCCTGAACTCAAGATGGACGTCATGATTGACGACGGCGCCCATGTCATGCCTGGCGACATCGCTTTTGTGGTTACCGGTAAAGTGCGCTCTTTGCTGCAGACCGAGCGCTTGATGCTCAACATCATGCAGCGCATGAGCGGCGTGGCAACCACCACGGCGCGCTATGCCAAGTGCCTCGAGGGGCTTAAAACCCGTGTCTTGGACACTCGCAAGACCACGCCCGGCATGCGCATGCTCGAGAAGGAGGCCGTGCACATTGGCGGCGGTTGCAACCACCGCATCGGCTTGTTCGATATGATTCTGCTCAAGGACAACCATGTCGATTTTGCCGGAGGCATCGTGCCTGCTATCGAGAAAGCTCGCCAATGGTGCAAGGATAATGGCAAGGACTTGAAAATTGAAATCGAGGTACGCAACTTTGACGAACTCCAGCAGGTGCTCGACCACGGCGGCGTGGACCGCGTGATGCTTGACAACTTCAGTGTCGAGAATACGCGCAAGGCCGTTGAAATCATCAACGGCAGGGTAGAGACCGAGTCCAGCGGCGGCATTACTATCGATACGCTGCGCGCCTATGGTGAGTGCGGCGTGGACTATATCTCGGTGGGTGCGCTGACGCATTCCATCAAGTCGCTTGACATGAGTTTCAAGGCCTGCTGATGAGCCGTTCGTCATTACAGGATATACAACCGCTGCCCATCGATGGCGGCGCGCCGCTCATTGTTGCCGGACCGTGCAGTGCCGAGACCCGCGACCAGACGCTGGCCACGGCCAGCATGTTGCACGAAGCGGGCATTAAGGTTTTCAGGGCTGGAATATGGAAACCGCGCACGGCGCCAGGCGGATTTGAGGGTGTCGGTGACCGGGGGCTGGATTGGCTGCGGCAGGTCAAGCGCGAGACGGGGATGCTTGTGGCGACCGAGGTGGCGACCGTGGACCATGTCAAGGCCGCAATGGCCGCTGGAATAGACATCCTCTGGGTGGGCGCTCGCACGAGTGCCAACCCTTTTGCAATGCAGGATATTGCCGATTGCTTGCAGGGCCACAGCGAGGTGACCGTGCTGGTCAAGAATCCTGTGAATCCCGACCTTGACCTGTGGCTGGGCGCTTTGCAGCGCCTTCACAATGCCGGCATCAGCCGGTTGGGCGCCGTGCATCGTGGATTTAGCAGCGCGGGAACGCACATCTACCGCAACGACCCGCAATGGCACATCCCCTTTGAACTGCGCCGCCATGCGCCTGACATGACTATCTTGTGCGACCCGTCGCACATCGGCGGCAAGCGTGAATATGTACAGCCGCTGTCACAGCAGGCGCTCGACATGGGGTTTGACGGGCTGATGATTGAGAGCCATTGCAACCCCGATGACGCGCTCAGCGACAGCGCACAGCAGGTGACACCTTCGGCATTAAGGGGCATTCTCGACACCCTTGTTCTGCGCTCGGGAATGCCTGTCGATGATGAACTGGGCATGTTGAGGCAGCAGATTGATGATTGTGACCGTGAACTGCTGGCGGTGTTGTCACGGCGTATGAGCGTGTCACGGGAGATTGGTTCGTTCAAGAAAGCGCACAACTTGCGCGTGCTTCAACCCGGTAGATACCAGGCTGTCATCAGGGCACGCTGCGACGAGGGCTCGCGTCTTGGACTTGACGAGGATTTTGTCGAGCGCATCATGCAATGCATTCACGAGCATAGCGTCAATCAGCAGTTGCGTTTGTTTAATGACGGTACCGAACCATGAAGCGTGTTATTGTTATCGGGGCATCGTCGGGCATAGGAAATGAGGTGGCAAAACTGTTGCTGGCCGATGGATGCCATATTGGTGTGGCTGCCCGTCGAATGGACCGCTTGAATGAATTGAAGCAGATTGCGCCCGATAGGGTGGAGGCTCTGCAAATAGACGTGACAGCCGGCGATGCTCCCGCCCGCCTGCGTGAATTGATTGATGCCGTGGGAGGAATGGATGTGTTTTTTTATGCCACGGGAATCGGTCGTCAAAACCGCACGCTTGAGCCCGGCATCGAGTTGCAGACAATGAACACCAATGGCATGGGATTCACACGGATGATTGGTGAAGCCTACCGCTATTTTGCTGAACACAATGGCGGCCACATCGCCGCCATTACGAGCATCGCAGGAACCAAGGGCCTTGGCCCTGCTCCGGCCTATTCGGCCACCAAGGCGATGCAGAGCAATTACCTTCAGGCATTAGAACAGCAGGCCAACAGCCGTGGGCTGGATATTCGCTTCACTGACATTCGCCCGGGCTTTGTTGACACCGATTTGCTGAATGACGGTTTTCACTATCCAATGCTGCTTAAACCTCAGGACGTGGCGCAGTCGATTGTCGGTGCGATTCATGGCAAGCGCCACGTCAAGGTCATTGACTGGAGGTATAGCCTCATGACGGCATTGTGGCGCCGTGTGCCGCGTTGCATCTGGCGCCGCGTCAAATTGTGATAATAAGGATTTAGGCCGCGGATTTATCGTGTGACCACCCGCGCCGCGGTGTGGAAGTGTGTGGCATAGTAGTTCTGCCTGAGGTCGTCAACGACTACGCCTCGTGACGATGATGCATGGACAAATTTGTTGTCTTTGAGATAGATGCCCACGTGCGACACATGACCGTCACTGCTTGTGATAAAGAACACCAGGTCACCCTCTTTCAGGTCCTCAAGGTTGATGGGTTGGCAGTTCTCTTCCAGCATCTTGGCTGAATTGCGGTGGACCTTGATGCCATAGACCGTCGTATAGACCTCCATCACCAGTCCAGAGCAGTCTGTCCCCTGGCCAAGCGTGTGGCCGCCATAGGCGTAGGGCGTGCCAAGCCAGCGTTTTAGTTCTTCATACAGTTTTTTGTTGTCGTGTTTTCCAAGTTTGATGTCAAGGCGCGCCCACTCTTCGCCCACCAGGCCATGGCCCGTTGGTGTGGGCTTATGCCTCTCGGCGCTATGTTCGTCGGGCAGGGTTTGGGCCTCTGAGCCCATGTCGTTCCCGCTGCGGTTGCGCCGTTCATTGTAGGGGCGGTATGTGTGTGTGTTGTTGGATGAGGTGCGGCACGATACAACTGGCAGCGACATGAGCACAGCCGCTGCCAGTATGAGTATCGTTTTGCTATCGTGCCGGAGCATGGTCAATCCTTCTTCTCTTCAGCTTTCTCTTCGTCGGTGTTTTTCTCCTCCTTGGCGGCAAAGTCGGTGATGCCGCTGTTCACCAGGATGTTGTACCACGAGATGACTTTCTTGATGTCGCTGTTGTGAACGCGCTCGGTATCGAAGTTTTCGAGCACCAAACCCATGAACTCCTTGAGTTTGTCGGGGGTGTTGTATTCCTTGGCGTCAAAGGTTTTGTTCTCAAATTTTTTGCCTATGTTCTCGAATACTTGAGTCAGGGGCACATCCTCGCTGGTGGTGAAAATGGAAATATCTCCCAGCGACATCACTTGCTCACGAGCGTGGACGGGAAAGCGTTTGCCGTCAATCATAGATTCAACCAGCAGCATGTTCTTGCCGTAAGAGATGAGTTTGTAAAGTCCGGGACGTCCCGAAATTGATAAAATTTTCTTGAGCATAATTAAATGATAATGTTTTATAAGATGTATAAGATTTCGTGTTATTTGCTTTGTATAATGCCATTCAGCAGTCTGATGACTTGAGGCAGCAAGGCGGTGTTGTTGTCATTGACGATGAGTTGTTCGCCTGCGGCCACTTTTCCTTCGCCCGCTTGAGCGTTCATCCGGGCTGTCACTTGTTCGGCGGAGAGCCCGCTGCGTGCCATCACCCGCGCAATGCGCACCTCGTCTGGCGCTGTGACATGCCACACGCCATCCACCTTGCGGTCAAGCCCCGATGTGCGCAGTAACGCTGTCTCGACAAATGCCGCCGATGCCCCAAGGCTTGCTTGTTCGGCCGCCCAACGGTCCAAGTCGCGTGAGGTGGCAGGGTGGACGATGGCGTTTAGCCGCTCGAGTGCGCCATTGTCGCCGAATGCGGCTGCGCTCAAATGATCGCGGTTGACGGTGCCGTCGGGCAGATAGGTCTCTTTCCCGAAAGCTTCAATCAATTGCTGCCGCAACTCGTTGTCGGTTATCATCAGCATCTTGGCCCGTGAGTCGCAGTCATAGACATGATAACCCATAACTTGCAGCATGCGCGCGACAACACTCTTGCCGCTCCCGATCCCTCCAGTGAGTGCAACCAATTTCATCATTTAGACTTCTCGATGATGTAATCCACGCTGTCAAGTGCGGGCTTGACATTCTGGAACGCGGCAGGCGATTCTCCGATGTTGACTTTTACCTTGTTGCTGCTCGACCTGAAGTCCACCGAGTTGTAATCAACAACAGCGGTGATGCCGGCGTCTTCCTTGATGCGGCTCACGGGTGTACTGTAAATGATGTCGACATCACCCGGAAACAGCAGCATTCTCACTCCGGGCGGCGCATTGCGCACCATGATTTTGACGTTCTTTTTCTGCGATACAAGTTTCTCGACAGGAACAACGATGTCAATGGAGCGGGGCTCAATGACCGCGCCCTTGATAGGGGCAATGGTGACATTGCGCTTCAAGGTATCGGTCAGGTCAATGGCTTCAACGTGGTAGGTATAGACCTCGTTGATTTCGTTAAGTGTCTCGGCATCTCCATAAACAAGAACAGAGTCTTGGCTCATGATCAAAGCACCGTTCTGGGTGTGGTCCTCGCGTGCTTTGACCACCACATCGGCTCTGATGGGCACTTTCTTGCCAGGCAGGTCGGTGTACTTTAGATTGATGGACTCTGGTAGCACACTCACGATGGTGGTGTGCTTCTTGAACAGTGACGACAGCTCTTTCTTCAAGTGGCTTTGGTCAATCTTGAACATGCGGCTGTTGGTGTCGCAGTAGTCATTGAACCGTAGGGTGAGCGACGGCCTCTTTCTGAACATGTCAGAGATAATGCGGATGCCGCGGTCAACGATGGTTACCGTGAGCGTGTCGGGCACCTTGTCAATCAAGTGCACATTCTCGGGCACGCTGATTGCAAGGGGAACTTCAACCTCAATCTTAATGTCTCGGTTGAACGTGATAAATCCCCAAAAGATGGTTGAGATGAACACAAACAAGAGATAGAGCAACAACGACCTCGTGCGGGGCGATTGCTCTAACTTCTTGTGAATGTTGTTCAAGAAATCTTTCATGCGTCGGCGGGTGCCCGGGTGCTGTGGGGTGGCGCTTACTTCTTGTTGGCTGCGTCAGCGCCCGTGCTGGCAACGTCTTCCATCGATTGGTAGATGGAATTCTTGTCAATCCTGATGCGCACGCCGTCGGCAATCTCGAGGATGATGGATCCATCATTCTTGACCTCGCGGATGCGGCCGTAGATGCCGCCTGCGGTCATCACCTTGTCGCCATTCTTGAGGCTGTCGCGGAATTTGTTGATTTTCTTTTGTTTCTTCTGCTGAGGTGCAATCATGAAGAAATAGAAAATGGCAATGAGCGCAACAATCATAATCAGGCTCATGCCGCCTCCGCCGGCAGCGCTGCCGCTGCTTGCTGCTTGCAATAAAATCGTGTAAAGCATAATTCTGTCTCTTTATTTATTAATGTGTTGTTGGTTTCTGTAATAATCACGGCTTGACGAGCTTCCCTTCGCTCCGCAGCTGCTTGGCGGCCGCATTGAGCATGCCGTTGACAAACTGACCGCTTCCGGCGGTGCTGAAGTTTTTGGCAAGTTCTATATACTCGTTGAGTGTCACTGCGGTAGGGATTTTGTCAAAGGTGCGCATTTCGGCCAGGGCGGTGCACATGATAATGCGGTCCATCATCACGATGCGGTCCTTGTCCCAGCGGCTGTTTTGTACGAGCTCGTCAATGAGGGCGTTGCTCTCCGGCATCAGGGTGACGGTGGCGGTAAACAGCTCTTTTCCAAATTCGGCGTCTTCTTCGTCCTTGAATTGTGGCATGACGATATCGGTGCCATTGTCCTCATCTTCTTCGGCCGCAGTGTCCGACATGCGCCTGAATGTCTTGCACACAAACTGTCCCATCACGTCCAGGTCATTCTCGCTCCAATACACCGAACGCTGTTCCACGGCATCGGCCATGTTCTCATCGGGAAGGATGACCTGACGCATGAGCTGTTGCCACACCATGCTGTCGGCCGTCATGCTGTCATCATCATCGGCCATATAGTCCTGGTAGATGTCGCTCTTGACGACCTTGTCAAGCATCAGCCGCTCAAAAATTGGGTCGTCATTCCAGGTGACCGTGTGCTCTTGGGCAAATTGCTGCAGCTGCTCGTTGGCTGCAAGCGCGGCCACCAGGCGGTTTTGGACAAATTTCATGTTGGGATTCAATTCCTCCTCGCTGGGCAGGTACTTGTTGCGCGCTTCATCAAGGTGCATTTCCTGGATGTGGGTGAGCTCGATGGGCAAACGCAACAGGTAATGATACAATTCATAGGTCTTGTCCATGCAGACGCTGAGGTTTTTCAACGCATTTGCAAGAGTGCACTCGGGACGAGTGAGCATATAGGAGTACAGGTTCTGTACTACTTTGGTTCTGATTAGTACTCGATTTATCATGTTGAAAAATTTGAACTTGCAAAATTAGCGAATTTTGGCCGCATGACCAACTCTTTCGCCGGTTAATTCACCTCTTGGTCGTCGTTGAGGCGCTGCCTGACGGCCTCGTAAATCATGATTCCGCCTGCCACCGAAACGTTAAGCGAGTTGATGTGGCCAAACTCTGGAATGAGCACCTGGGTGTCACACAGCTTCATGATTTCTGGTGAGATGCCTTTGCCCTCGGCGCCAAGCACAATGGCGACGGGACTGGTATAGTCGGCGCTGGTGTACGGCGTTTGGCTCTTGTCGCTGGTGCCGACAATCTTGAATCCGCTGTCGCGCAGCAGTCTCACGGCGCCGGCAAGGTTGTGCTCACGGCACACGGGCAGATAGTTGAGCGCTCCAGCCGACGTCTTCACAGCATCGGCATTGACACTGACGCTCTCGCGGTCCGGGATGACGATGGCGCTGACGCCTGCACACTCGCATGTCCGCGCCACGGCGCCAAAGTTGCGTACATCCGTCACACCGTCAAGAACAACAATGAGCGGATTCTCTCCCTCGTCAAACATTTGGGGGACCAAGTCCTCGACGCGGTAATAGGTGACGGCGGCCATCATGGCAACCACTCCCTGATGGTTGCGACGCGTGATGCGGTCTATCTTTTGAACCGGCACGCGCTGAACCGGCACGCGCAATGCGCGCGCTTTTTCGGTGATATCTTGCGCCGTGTCGGGCGAGAGCGTTTTGCTTAACAGGATTTTGTCGATGTCTTTACCGGCATCGATGGCCTCAAGCACGGCATGGATGCCGTAGATGTATTGGGTCTTGTCAATCATAGTGATAGTCATTTTTGCTGATGAGCGCAATTAGCGTGCGGGCGTTTTCTACTGCCGACTTGTTCAGGGCCTTGCCGCTGAGCATGCGGGCAATTTCCATAACGTGCTCTTGAAAATCAAGCGGCTTGACGCGCGTGAGCGTCTCATCGTCGGTGTCGGTCTTGTACACGCGCAGGTGGTGGTTGCCGTGGGCGGCGACCTGCGGGAGATGGGTGATGGCGATGACTTGGATGGTTTTTCCGATATCGGCCATCATCTCGCCCATGCGGTTGGCAATGTCGCCGCCGACACCGGTGTCCACTTCGTCAAATATAATGCTGGGCATCTGCATGTGCTTGGCGATGATAGTCTTGATGCACAGCATTACACGTGAGATTTCGCCGCCCGATGCGGTGTCCTTGACTGGCATGGGACTCTGGTTTTTGTTGAATGCCATCATGAATTCAACGCTGTCCGAGCCGTTTGCCGTGAGTTCGGTTTCGCCGAACTCCACCTCAAATGCAATGTTCTTCATGCCCAATGGCACGGCAAGTTCAAGCAGTTCGTCGGCAAACTGCTTAGCGGCATTGTGGCGGTTGACACTCAGTTTGAGGGCAATTTCTCGGGCTGCGGCCTTGGTGGTCTCAACTCGAGCCCTGAGTCCATTGATGACATCGTCGTTTTGCTCAATTTCGTCAAGACGCTGTTCGTAATCATGCTGGATGTCAATCAATAGGTTCACGTCTTTCACATTGTGCTTTCGCAGCAGTGAATAAATGTCGTTGAGCCTTTGGTCAACGCGGGCGAGTTCGGCAGGGTCGTCATTGAGCGTTTCCACAATGGTGTTGACGCTCTGGGCGATGTCTTTGAGGTCAATGAGCGACGACCTCACGCGGGAGGGCATGCCCTCCACTTCGCTCATGTGGCGCTCGGCTTCTTCGATGCGCTGGGCAACACTGCCCAGCCGTTCCAGAATGCTGCCCTCGGCACTGTAAAGGTCATTTTCCACACTCCATAGCGCTTCCTTGAGCTCGCCGATGTTGCTCAATTTCTTCTGGAGCGCCTCGAGCTGCTTGTCCTCATCGGGCCGTAAATCCATAGATTTCAGTTGCTCTACCTGGAATCGGATATAGTCCTCGTCGCGCCGCATTTGTTCCATGGCGCGCTCGGTGTCGTGCAGGCGCTTTTCGGCATCGCGGTATTCATGATAGATGGTTTGGTACTGCTCGAGTAGCCTTCCGTTTTCGGCAATGCTGTCAAGCACCGACAGCTGGAACTGTGGCTGCGACAGCAACATGTTGCTGTGCTGGGAGTGGATGTCCAGCAGGCAGGTGCTCAAGTCTCGCAGCACCGTGAGCGCGACAGGCGTGTCGTTGACAAAGGCGCGAGACCTGCCGTTGGGCGACAATTCTCGGCGAATCAGGCACTCTTTTTCGTCCCAGTCAATGTCGTTGTCCTTGAAGAAGCGTTCAAGCCGGTAGCCGGCAACGTCAAGTGTCGCCTCTACAACGGTCTTGGATTCGGCATCGCGTATCGCTTTGCTGTCGGCGCGTTCACCCAGTATCAGGGACATCGCACCCATAATGATTGATTTTCCCGCACCTGTCTCGCCGGTGATGATGGTTAGCCCGTCGGCAAACGAAATGTCGAGTTTGTCGATGAGCGCATAGTTTGATATGTGCAGTTGTTTAATCATTTAAGGAACGCTTTTCATCAATGCGGCACCAACGGGTACCGTCCAAACCTATGTTATTCTTGAGCCTTCTTGATTTTCTCGAGACGGCTGTTCTCACTCGGATATACTTGATACAGCATTTCATACACCGTTTCCCTCTCGGTGGTGTTGGCTTTGCTGTACACATTCACCAACTCATCAAGTTTGGCGTCCTTAAACATCGACAAGCACACCGACATCGGGGACGTTTCATATATCTTGCCCAAACTTTCCAGCGAATGCGTGATTGTCGCGCGCCCTTTGTCGGCGGTAACGACCATTTGGTCCAGCCCCATGCGGTGATAGTCGTAAAGCAGCTGCCTGATGGCTTCGGTTGACTTGTCGGTGTAAGCACTGAGCACTGCGCTGCGGTTGGTGGGGTCTTCAAAGGCTTTCCACCCGCTTTCTCCGCTGCTTTGCGCCAGTCTCACCACGGTTGCAGCCCGTTCATAGTATGGGTCGCCGCCCTTGAGTTCAAATGTGTCAAAGTCCATGCCGATAATCATATAGGCCCAGAAGTTGAGGATTGCCGTCAGGTTGTCGAGCATCTCTTGTTCCGAGAAGACCAGTTGCTGTCCTGTCTCAAATTTGAAGTCAACCTTGGCGTCTTTGAAATTGATGACAGCAGTAGTGTATGAACTGTTATAGACAGGACGCTGCGATTGAATCTGCAAATCGCCCGACATGGCACCTGTGGAATTGTCCCACTTGCCGATGGTGAGCATGAGTTTGCAGTATATTTTCTCATTGGTCCCAAAGGTGGCATTGGTCCATTTGGTGGTATTCATGTAGTCGGTGATGGCCTGTTTCAATTCATTGAAGACATCCTTGTTGGCATTGGAAATCTTGTCTGAGTTGACTTCAACCTCGCAGTTCAACTCCGTCGCCTCGTCCTGGGCGGCGGCGCCAAACACGCCGAGCAGCATGACTGCCAGCAGCAGCAAAAACTTATTTCTCATGTTTCGCAAATAGATAGGTGTGTAAAACATCAACAATGTCGTGGGCGACATCGCGCTTTGACTTGCATTCGCCTTCAATGCACTCGCCGCTGTCGGTGAAAATGGTCACTTTGTTGGTATCCACCTGGAATCCGGCATTCTTGTCACGCAACGAGTTCATCACAATGAAATTCAAGTTCTTGCGCTCAAGTTTTCCTTGAGCGTTTAGGGTCTCGTTGTCGGTCTCAAGTGCAAATCCCACGGTGACTTGGCCCGGCCGCTTGGCCTGGCCCACGGCGCGGGCAATGTCGGGGTTGGGCGTGAGCTGTATCACGGGATTTTGGTTCTTTTCACGCTTGATTTTGGTGGCGGCGGCGTTTTCTACGCGATAATCGGCCACTGCTGCACACAGGATGACGGCATCGCATTGGGGCAACTCCTTCATCACGGCATCGTGCATCTCCACTGCGGTGGTCACGTCAATGCGTTTCACTCCAGCAGGTGTTTTGAGCGCGACAGGCCCGGCCACTATGGTTACCAGCGCGCCGCGCGCGGCGCAGTCCTCGGCGAGGGCAAAGCCCATCTTGCCAGAGGAGAAGTTGCTGATGTAACGCACTGGGTCGATTTTCTCGACCGTGGGCCCTGCGGTGATGAGCACGCGTTTTCCCTGCAGGTCTTGACACGCCGAGAAAAACTCGTCAAGCGCCTTGGCAATATTCTCGGGCTCCTCCATGCGGCCTTTGCCAATGAGGTGGCTGGCCAGTTCGCCCTCGGCAGGCTCAATGATGTGGTTGCCGTAACTGCGCAGCAGTTCAATGTTGCGCACGGTGCTCGGGTGGCGCATCATGTCCAGATCCATGGCGGGGGCGACAAACACTGGCGCCTTGGCCGATAGATAAGTCGTTATCAGCATGTTGTCCGCAACACCGTTGGCCATTTTGCCAATGGTGGATGCCGTGGCGGGGGCAATGACCATAGCATCGGCCCACAGTCCCAAGTCCACATGGCTGTTCCACTGGCCTGTGTTGGCAGTAAAGAACTCGCTGATGACTGGTTTGCCGCTCAACGTCGAGAGCGTCAGCGGCTGGATGAACTGTTTGGCATTGGGGGTCATGACCACCTGCACCTCGGCGCCGGCCTTGACGAGCAGCCGGGTGAGCGTGGCGCATTTGTAGGCCGCAATGCCGCCCGAGATGCCAAGTATGATGTGCTTGCCTTGTAGCATGATGCGTCGTTACAATGATTTTATTTCTTCTTGTATTGGATGTAAAGCCTGGTGATGACCTGCTTGGTGTTCTCGAGGAAGTCGCTGCGCATCATCCAGTCATAGTAGCCCAGGTCCAAGCGGGTGAATACGTCTTCCACCGTTTTGCCCTTGTGCTTGCCAAAGTTGAATACCGGCACTCCGGCATCATTGAGCACGACGCGCCCGGCTAAATCGACGTTGCGGGTGTGGCTTGAGTAGTGGGCCAGGAATTCAACGTCGTTTTGCAGGGGCTCGGCGTCGTTGGCATAGTAGTCCAACTGTGCTTTGAGCACCTCAAGCGTGGTGCGGGTGTCGTCCGATGCGGCATGATGGTTCTCCATGGGATGGCCGCAGTAGAACAGGCATGCTGCCTCGAGATCGCGCTTCTCGCGCTTGTGGTAGATGGTCTGCACGTCAATGAATCTATGCTGGTTGGGGTCGAAATTGACTCCTGCCTGCTGCAATTCCTGCACCAGCAGCGGGATGTCAAAGCGGTTGCTGTTGAATCCCGCAATGTCGCTGCCCTCAAACACCTGGGCAATCTTTTTGGCGCGCTCTTTGAACGTGGGCTCGCCTTGGAGCATCTCATTGGTGATGTGATGCACGGCAATGGCCTCTTGAGGTATCTCCTTGCAAGGGTTGAAGCGGTAAGTCTTGCTCTCCTCATGCCCATCGGGATACACCTTGATGTAGGACAGCTCGATGATGCGGTCCTCGGTAAGGTTAAGACCGGTTGACTCCAGGTCAAAGACCACAAGCGGGCGTTTCAGGTTCAGTTCCATGTCTTTGGCGATGCTCGGATTAGACCATCATGGGCATTTGAAGCACGAGGAGGTCCTCGCCTTCATTTTGCTCACTGGGAACAAACACACCGGCCCTGGCGGGGTCGAGCAGCTTGAGGAACACGCCGTCGCAGTCGATGTTGTTGACCACGTCAATGACATCGGCGCTCTTGAAACCGATGTTCATGGGCTCGCCGTTGTATTCACACACGATGGTTTCCTCGGCAGCGGTCGAGTGGTCCACATCCTCGGCGGTGAGTATGACATGGTTGGCGCTCAGGTTCAGGCGGACAAGGCCGCCCACGTTGGCAAATACCGATACGCGGCGCACGGCATTGAGCAACGTCATGCGGTCAACAGCCATGGTGTATGGGTTGTTCTCGGGGATGACGGTGTTGTAATTGGGATAGCGTCCAGTAATGAAGCGGCAGGACAATTGATAATCGGCGGTCTCAAACGTGGCGCTGTTCTCGTCGATGGTGATGCTGACGGGTTCCTCGCTGTTGCGCTCAATGATGCTGGCGAGGATTGATGCGGGCTTGGCGGGCAGGATGAATGAACGCTCAAAGCCGGGCTTGACGTTGGTCTGGCGATAGCGCACGAGCTTGTGAGAGTCGCTGGATACGTAAACAATCATGTCGGGCTTGATGTCCCAATAGATTCCCGTGAATTGCGGATGCATATCATCGGTGCCTACGGCAAACAGGGTGTGCCCGATGCCCAGCGAGATGTTCTTGGACGAAAGCGTGAACTGCTTTACCTCATTGGCGGTCGCTGCCTTCTCGGGGAACTCGTCACCATTGAGCGCCACGGCATCGTAGTAGCCGTTTTGGTAGGTAACCTTGACGGCAAGCGTCTCATCGTTGATTTCAAACGTCAGGGCGGTGTCGGGCAACTCCTTCAACGAGTTGATGGTGCGCTTGACATCGATGGCAAACTTGCCGGTGCCTTCTACGTTCGACACTTCGATGTTGGTGGTCAGGCGTGTTTCCATGTCGCTGCCGGTGACGACGAGGCGGTCGCTTTGCAGCTCAAACAGGAAGTTTTCAAGAATGGCATAGGCGTTCTTGTTGCTAACCACTTTGCTTACAGCATTCAGCCGGGTAAGCAATAATTTACTTTGGACATTGAATTTCATATACTTATCTCTTGTTATATTGTGATGTGATGTTATTATTCTCTTTTAACCTACAAATATAATGCTTTTTATTTATACAATGTGTATCGGTGGCAAAAAAACGCAAAAAAAAGCGCTATCGAATGCCTCGATAACGCTTTTATGGATGATTTCAATGTCTTGGATTAGTCGAGCTTGTGGATGATGAGGCCCGAGCGCAGCTTGGGCTCAAACCATGTGGCCTTGGGAGGCATGATCTTGCCGCTGTCGGCAATGTTGATGATTTGCTTCATGGTCACGGGATAGAGGGCGAGAGCCATCTTCATCTCACCACTGTCAACGCGGCGCTTGAGCTCGCCCAGACCGCGGATGCCGCCGACGAAGTCAATGCGCTTGTCGGTGCGCAGGTCGGTGATGCCCAGGATGTCGCGCAGGATGTAGTCGCTCGAGATGGACACGTCGAGAACGCCGATGGGGTCGTTGTCGTCATAGGTGCCTTCCTTGGCGGTCAGGGAGTACCACTTGCCGCCCAAGTACAGCGAGAAGTTGTGAAGCTTGGCGGGCTGATAAATCTCGGTGCCTTTTTCCTCAACGGTAAAGTGCTCGGCAATCTTCTCCAGGAACTGCTCTTCGCTATTGCCGTTCAGGTCAACGACAACGCGGTTGTAGTCCATGACTTTGAGGTGAGACTCGGGGAAGCATACGGCCAGCAGGTAGTTGTACTCCTCGGTGCCCTTGTGGTTGGGGTTGGCCTTGGCTTTCTCCTCGCCCACATGGGCGGCGGCAGCGGTGCGGTGGTGCCCGTCGGCGATGTACAGATAAGGAATCTTGCCAAATTCGGCAGTGATGGTGTCAATCGTGGCCTGGTCCTTGACTACCCACAGGGTGTGGCCGATGCCGTCTTCGGCAACATAGTCATACTCGGGCTCGGTCTTGGCGGTGGCGGCGATGATTCCCTCAAGGGCGGCATTGTCGGGGAATGCCAGGAACACCGGCTCGATGTTGGCGTTGTTGATCTGGATGTGGTGCATGCGGTCCACTTCCTTCTCGCGGCGGGTAAGCTCGTGCTTCTTGATGCGGCCGTTGATGTAGTCCTCATAGTTTGCGCCTACAACGATGCCGTACTGGGTGCGGCCGTCCATCGTCTGGGCATAGATATAATAGCATTCCTGCGGGTCTTGAACCAACCAGCCTTTGTCTTGGAACTTCTTAAAGTTCTCGACAGCGCGGTCATAAACCTTGGGCTCGTCTTCTGCAGTGCCGGGGGCAAAGTCGATTTCGGGTTTGATAATGTGGTAGAGCGACATCTCGTTGTCGCCTGCTTCCTCGCGTGCTTCCTCGCTCGAGAGCACGTCATAGGGCTTGGATGCAACTTTCTCTACTAACTCTTTAGGCGGTCTAACGCCACAGAACGGTTTTACGTTTGCCATGATAAATTAATGGTTTTAAAGTATTAAAAAGGTATATTGTGAATAAAAATTATTTTTTGTCTGTCTTTTTCAACGTTTTCTTCTCGCCTTTGTCTGTTGTGACTGCTTTGCGCCTGGACTTGCGCGCACAGGACGTGCATGTGCCGTAAACATACAGGCAATAGTGGTCGGTGTTGAACGCGTTGAAACGCATGGCGTTCATGATTGCGGCAAGATTGTTCTCTTTCACCTCCTTGACTTTCCCGCATGTGGTGCATATCAGGTGGGTGTGGGGCATGCTGACGCGTTCATATTGCGCCTGCATGCCTTCAAACACATGACGGCGCAGGATGCGCGTCTCGATGAGCAGTTCCATGGTGTTGTAAACCGTTGAACGGCTCACATGAAAACCGTCTTGCTCTATCATCTGCTGCAACTCCTCGACAGTGAAGTGGCCGTTGATGCCCATGATGCGGTACAGGATGGCGTAGCGCTCTGTGGTCCTGCGCATGTTGTGGGAATCCAAGTAGTCGTTGAATTTGCGCACAACAGGATTATTGCTGGCGGCAAACTCGGTGACACTTGTGATGTGAGAATCGGTTTTCATCAGTGTGGCAAAAGTACAATGTTTTTTGCAATCAGGCAAAGTTTTTGAGGCAGAAATGTTGGCGTGTCAAACGCAATGCCTGCAAGCCAGCACCTGCTCAACGCTCATGAGGGCAACGGCCTCGACCGTCATGTCGCTCATCGCTGACACTTCCTCCTGGCTTAATGTCGTGGTCACGCCAATGACGCTGGCGCCACACTCACGGCCTGCTTTCAAGCCGTTGCGGGAGTCCTCAAACACGATGCAGTTACTGGCGTCAAGACCCAACTGCTTGGCGGCAAGGACGAAACACTCGGGGTCGGGCTTGCTGTGGGTGACCATGTCGCCTGTCACGATACAGTCAAACAGACGGGGAAAATCGGGGTGCTGGGCATACAGTGCCGCCATTTTCTTCTTGTCGCTCGACGTGACAATGGCAATGGGCATGCCTGCGCCGCGCAATCGCTGGACAAAATCCAAAGCACCGGGGAAGAAGTCAAATTTCATGTTTTGCTCATATTGGAGCAGTTCTTCAACGATTTGACGGCGGATGTCGTCGTTGGCAAAGTATTCAAGGATTTGTCCCAAATGGAATCCCTTGATGAAGTTGGCAAAATCAGTTACGCCTGTGGGGTGTTTCTGGTCCATCTCTTGCCAAAAGATGCTGTACTGGCCCTCGCTGTCGAGCAGGACTCCGTCAAGGTCAAAGAGCACGCCGCGTTTATTCTCGTTCATAGCTTGTCATTGATGATTTGAAATGCAAAATTACGCTATTTTGGCGAAATTTCAGTACTTTTGCCCTCACATTTCTCTTTCAATCATGATACAGGAACTGCAACTCCGCGTTATTCCGCGCATTGCGGCCAGCAATGGCGAAATAATCAAATATATTGAGGCCCACCATGGCATCGCTGCCGATGGCGTCCATGGCATCCGTGTCTTGAAGCGCTCCATCGACGCCCGCCAGCGCCAGGTGATGGTCAACCTCAAGGTGCGCGTTTACATTGACGAACCCATGGCTCAAGACTTTCTCGTGCCACTCGTCGAGTACAAACCCGTGGACGGCAAGCGCCAGGCGATTGTTGTCGGCATGGGGCCCGGCGGGTTGTTCGCCGCATTGAGGCTGATAGAACTGGGCATCAAGCCCATCGTGCTCGAGCGCGGGAAGAATGTGCTCGACCGCCGCATCGACGCTTCGGCCATCCAGCGCGAGGGCGTTGTCGATCCCGAGAGCAATTATTGCTTTGGCGAGGGTGGGGCAGGAGCCTATAGCGACGGCAAACTCTACACCCGCAGCAAGAAACGCGGGTCGGTGGACCGCATCCTGGGCATCTTTGTCCAGCATGGCGCGCGTGAGGAGATTTTGGTTGACGCCCATCCCCACATCGGCAGCGATAAGTTGCCGGGTGTCATCAAGGCCATGCGCGAGACCATCTTGCGCTGCGGTGGCGAGGTGCATTTCCAGACGCGTGTCACAAGGCTGGTTGTTGCCGGCAGTGAGGTCAAGGGCGTTGAAACCGCTGACGGCGCAATGTTCTCCGGTCCGGTTATCTTGGCGACAGGCCACTCGGCGCGTGATGTATATGAGATGCTGGACAATGCGGGCATTGAGCTTGAGGGCAAGGGCATTGCCGTTGGCGTGCGACTCGAGCACCCGCAGGGCATCATTGACCGTGTACAGTACCACAGCGTGACGGGGCGCGGGCCCTATCTGCCCGCTGCCGAGTACAATTTTGTTACCCAGGTTGACCATCGCGGTGTGTACTCGTTCTGCATGTGCCCGGGCGGATTTGTCGTGCCCGCCGTCAGTGCGCAAGGCGAACTGGTGGTAAACGGCATGTCGCCCAGCGCACGAGGCTCGCATTGGGCCAACTCGGGCATGGTGGTAGAACTTCATCCCGAGGACTTGCCCGGCCAGTTCAAGAAGCGCGGCGTGCTGGCCATGATGTATTTCCAGCAGGAAATGGAGCGCCGCGCCTACCGCGAAGCAGGCGAGACATTGATTGCAGGCGCACAGCGCATGAAGGACTTTGTGGACGGCAAGAATTCACGCAATTTGCCGCCTTCGTCCTATTTGCCCGGTGTGCAGACATCGCGGCTTGACCTGTGGATGCCTCCCTTTGTCGCTAACCGCCTGCGCAAGGGGTTTAAGGTGTTTGGTAGCCATTCGCGCGGTTTCCTGACCAACGATGCCATCGTCATCGGTGTGGAAACGAGGACCTCGTCGCCGGTGCGCATTCCACGCGACCATGAATTGCTGCGCCATGTCAGCATATCGGGCCTATATCCCTGCGGCGAGGGCGCGGGCTATGCTGGCGGCATTGTCTCGAGCGCCATAGACGGCGAACGTTGCGCCGAGGCTTTGGCTGAGGCTTATGAGAAATTTAACTGATTGATTATTGGTTACTAACAAGCGCGCTGACGCTGCACGATAATTCTTATTTTTGATTAACAAAAATTAACGAGCAAATGTTTTCGATTTGATCATTTGCGAGTAAATTTGCCACAGAAATTATAGTTTTTATTGTTTTATTAATATTTATTAAAAAGTTTAGACTTATGCGTAAAATTTTACTTCTTGTTGCGCTTGCGGCCTCATTCATGGCTGTGGCTCAAAACGACCCCTTCGCCACGCCCGAAGGTGAAATGAAACAGTACATCATGTCGGGCGAATTTGATGTCTATGAAATGGCGTACATGGAGGGCATGGTTGCCCGTGCGGTCTTCTCCGAGGACGGCAAGACAGTATGGCTGGGCGGTCTGTACCCCTATTTTGAGAACCCCTGGATTAAGACCACTCGCCAGGGCAATATCTTGAGCGTTGACATGGACCAGGTGATTGCTTTCAACTACTATGACATGTACGATGTGAATGCACATCCCATTATCACCACCGATGTATATGGCCGCGTGACCCGCGAGGGCGTTTACAGGTTCATCATCGACGGTGACCGCATCTATGCCGAGGACATGGACTGCTACCTCACGCTTTGCTCGGTTGATGACGACCATTTCTTCTATTCCACCACCGGCAAGTATGACATGAAAGAGTACAACAACCAGCCCGTTCAGGTGCCCGAGGGCGTTGAATATGCTTCCTATGTGCTGACCTACGACGACGGTTGGGGCGGAAATCCCAAGATGCTCACGCAACTGGGCTTCAAGGGCAATGATGTTTATACCAATGCCCTCACCAACGAAATGGCCGGCTCTGTTGTCAAGGGCACCGTTGCCAACGACGGCTCGCTCGTCTTCCCCAGCGGACAATATCTGGGCATGGGCACCGAATCCTATCGTTTCTTCAATGCTTTGTCTATCCTTGACTACGACGAATCGACCTGGACTTACACCTATGGCACGCCCGAGAATTACAAACTGGTTCCCGACGGCAATGGCGGTTTCATGGCCGAGGACAAGGTGCTGGCATGCGTGACCTCGATTAATCCGAGGAGTTATGCCTATGCCTATAACAAACTTAGCCTGACGCCCTATGCCGGCGATGCTCCTGCACGTCCTGCCGACCCGAACAACGTCTATGTTAACGACATGATTGAGTGGCTCGGATACAACAGCGTCAGCTTCGCTCTTCCCTTCGAGGACGAGTTTGGCCAGTTCATCAACCAGAACAACCTCTACTTCCGTCTCTATAAGGACGGCGAGCTCTATGATTACTCCGGTGAAGCCTATGACGGTGACCGCGCAAACTTCCTTGAGGACAACACCCTCGTTCCCGCCACTTACTTGAGTGACAATTTCTCGGTATTCAACGGCAGCTGGACTGTACGCTTCTATGAGACTGATTGGCAAGAATGGGGTGTACAGGCCGTCTATATCGTTGATGGCGAGCGCCATGTTTCCAACATCGTTCACGCCAACCGCGACTATGAGTCATGGACCGAGATTGTTGACGACAACACCGGCATCGTGGAACTCGCCACCGATGCAAACCGCAGCGCTACGGCAATCTACAATCTCCAGGGCCAAAAGGTTGACACCATGGTCAAGGGCCAGATTTACATCGTCAACGGCAAGAAGGTACTCGTGAAGTAAACATCCACAGGACATTCCCCCACAACAATAGACACGCGGCACATGTGCCGCGTGTCTATTGTTCATGTCCGCTATTCACCAAGTGAGTGCGCCCGGTAGTGGTGCCGCCACAACCCACACTTTTCCCCGATTTTTTCGATTAGGGGGGGCTTACTTTCTTGAAAAAACATCCGCAACGCCTGTTGATCGGCATTGCGGACGGTTCATTTACCGCTTTTTAAGTTTTAGCGGACAGCAATACTACGCCAGTTCGGGATAAGAAATTATCGAAAATAGTGGTCTAAAAAATTGTAAA
>R27__coassemble_70_pt1 | contig 88847 bp, 62 predicted proteins | sample R27__metabat2_low_PE_027 | metagenome-assembled genome bin R27
AGAGATTTAAATATGTAACGTTTAATTTAACGTCCAACTTTTGGGGGTCACTTCATTCAAGGGGTTTCTTTTTTTTCGTATTATCTCCTTATCCATCACCTCGCGCGAGTGCGGAGTTTCTTCTTGTTGTCGTTGTATTTGTTGCCCGTGTAAGTATCGGGACTAATGCCAGTGCTGAATTCGTCTTCTTCCTCATCCTCGTCGCCGGTGCTTTGCTTCTTCTCGACCTTGTTCTTGGCCTCCTCGGGCTTGTTGTGCTTGATATCTTCGGGCTTTTGCATGTCGATGGCGTTCAGGTAAATATCCCAGGTCTCGTCAAGGTCCCAGTTGCGGCGCAGGCGCAGTTTCTTGGGGTAATAATACACCTCCTCGGGCTGCAGGTGCCGGGCATAGTTGCCGGTGTCCCACTTGCCGTTGCCGTTGGTGTCGAGCGTGAGGCGCAGGTAATAGGTGCCCGGCGGCACATTGAGCAGTTCAAAGACACCATTCTGGACCGGAACCGTCATCACCACCTTTTCACCCGAAGCGAGGAGTTCGACAAACGCGCCGTCGCGCACATTGACCTTAAAGAATACATTGGCATATTCCTCCAGGCCTTTCACCTTGAGTTCCTTGACCAATGACGCATTGTGGAAGCCATAGACCGACACCACGGCGGCACTGTCGATGGTCAGGCGGTAGGTCGAATCGGGTACAGTGGTGAACGGCAGCCAGTAACGCATGGGATTGCAATCGTCAACCAAGCGGAACTGTGACGTCAACGGAACGGGATTCCACAGGGTGTCGGCTTTCATCTCAAGATGCACCCCTGCAGGGTCTATGCTGGCAATGGGGACGTCAAACTTGAGTATGATGGAGTCGGTCACGTCTATCACGCCGCTGCGCTGCAGTTCAGTCTTGAGCGTTGCTGTCTGGTCGGGGTCGGGACGCTGCAGTTCCTTGAGTTCCTCGAGTTCGCCCTCGTTCAGGTCCTTGCCCTGCGCAACGGCCTTTTCCTGCTTGGCCAGCAATTCGGCAAGGCGCTTGGCGCGATCCTCGCGCTCCTTGGCACGCTGCTGTTCCTCCTTGACCTGGGCGCTGGGCTTGCGGTAGCCAAAGCGCACGGTGTCGGTCACCTCTACCAGGCTGTCCAGGCTGTCGCTGCGCAGATAGGTCATCGCTACGATAATGGTGTCGGTCTGGATCATCGCCGAGTCGGTGAGCCAGTAGAACAGCGAGTCGTTGGCCATCGTGCGCTCCACGCGGCACCAGTCGGCCGCATGGTCGGCAGGACGCAGCACCTGCATCACGGGCAGTTCGAGGTTGGGCGCGCCGAACAGCACATGCAGCTTGTTGGAATCGGGGCGCGCTGTCTTTCTCAGGTAATGGGACTTGTAGCCCTCGTTGAACATGCACAGCAGCAGGTCGTTGGGCAGGAACATCGTGTGCTGGGCCGTGAACACGGTATCGACCTTGCGGTCAAAGGTGAACACGGTGTCCTGGCTGGTATATCCGCTGGTGCTGGGCACGATGATGTCGTCCAGGAAGGCAATGTCCTCGGTGCGGGCCATGCGGTAGTCGCCATCCACATCGTTGAGGGCAAAAAGATGGTATTCGCCCGGCTTGAGGTTGCGCAGGGTGAACATACCGCGGTCGTTGGTGCGGCTCACGCGCTCGAGCGGCACACGGGTAAATGCGGTGTCGTCGAGGTTGCTGTGCAGACCCACAATCACGTTCTGCATCGGCTCCAAGTCATTGGCGCGCAGCACGATGCCCGACACGGCAAGGGTGTCGATGGTCTCGCCTGTCGAGAAAGCAAAGGTGTAGCCGTCGAGCTGGTTGCTCTCGTTGTTGTCCTCGATAGCGTTGGAAAAGTCGATGACATAGGTCGTGTTGTCCTCCAGCGGGTCGCGGAACTCAACAGTCACCTTCTTGCCCACCGTGCGAATCAACGGCTGGTTCTTGGGTGCGGGTGAGATGATGACTTTCTTTTGCTGGTCCTTGAGGTTGACAATCTCGTCAAACACGATTTCCACCTTGTTGCCCTTGAAGTTGAGCGTTCCGGGCTCGGGCGAGGACTTGACCACTTGCGGCGGCGTGTAGTCACGCGGGCCGCCCTCGGGCGAACCGATGCTGGCACAGGCTGCAAGCACCAGGGCCGCAACCGACACCGTCAACCAATATGTCCAGCGAAATCTCGTCATCGTGCCGCAAAGGTAGTCATTTTATTACTCTCGGGCAAATTCCAAGTCACAACAGTAGCCCAAAAAACCGCCTGAATTGCATCCAGACGGTTTTCAAGTTCATTTCAATGGCTCAAACCATTGTAGTGCAGACAAGGCACTGCCAACTTCAAGGCCAGATGCCGTTGAGCAGATAGTCAATCAACGCCGAGACGTCGGAGGGGTCAATCGTGCCGCTGGCGTCAACATCGCCGCAGACAATCGCCGTTTTCTCATAACATAAAATAAATATGATTAATAACAACCCATAACGGGACTATACAATTATTGAAACAAGGTATAAGAGGTTGCGCATATTATTGATTTTCAATAATATGGTTGTATTAGAATTTTAAGTTCAAATAATGGTATGCGCACTGCGCGTTGGCAAGTTTCGTAAGAATTATTGAAGTTTGCAAGATTCTAATAAGATTTTGATTATAATTTAATACGATTGTTAAACAGATCTGAGCATAGTGATAAGCAATCGTTTACACCCGCCGCGGGCGCCGATTGCTAAAAGACTAATAAAAATACCCGACAGCGCGAGGTATTCTGCATTTATATGCTGGGCAGGTGGGTGATGGTGCGCAGGGTGGCAAGGGCTGTGGAAACACTGTTAATGCCGCTGATGGCTATACTGCGGCGACCATTCTTTTGATTGAGGGCACAGCGGGTGGGATTCTGCTGGACATAATGCAGAATGCGCCCAAAGGCGGGCGAATTATAGTATGCCACATTCTCGCTGCCTACAAAGTAGAGGTGCATACGTCCCTGGCGGATAACAAGTTTCTCGACACCCAGCGAGCGCGCGGTGCGGCGCAGGGGCACGATGCGGATGAGTTCGCTCGACATCTCGGGAATCTTGCCGAAGCGGTCCTTGAGGCACTGCTCAAAGGCCTCGACCTGGTCGTCGGTTTCCATGTTGTCCAGTTCGCGGTAGAGGGTGATGCGCTCGTTTTCCTGCGGCACATAACTGGCGGGAAACATCAGTTCGAGGTCGGTATCGACAACGCAGTCGGTGACAAACTGCTCGGCATCGCCGATGCCGCTACCGTCGCTGTCGGGCGTGAAGGTGTCGGCAAACTCCTCGGTGCGCAATTCGGTGACCGCCTCCTTGAGTACGCGCTGATAGGTTTCATAGCCCAAATCGGCAATGAAACCGCTCTGCTCGGCGCCCAACAGGTTGCCGGCACCGCGGATGTCGAGGTCTTGCATGGCGATGTGTATGCCCGAGCCCAGGTCGCTGAAGCTCTCGATGGCATGCAGGCGGCGGCGCGCATCGGTGTTCAGGGGTTTGCCTTGCGGCACCAGCAGATAGCAAAAAGCCTTGCGGCTGCTGCGCCCCACACGGCCGCGCAACTGGTGCAGGTCACTCAAGCCATAGCGGTCGGCGTTGTTGATAATGATGGTGTTGACATTGGGCATGTCGATGCCGTTCTCGATGATGGTCGTGGACAACAACACATCGTAGTCGTGGTTCCCGAAGTCGATGATAGTCTGCTCCAGTTTCTCGGGCGGCATCTGGCCGTGGCCCACTGCCACGCGGGCATCGGGCACCACGCGGCGTATCATGTTTTCCAACTGCTCCAGTTGCTCGATGCGGTGGTTAACAAAGAAAACCTGGCCGTTGCGCGAGAGCTCAAAGTTGATGGCCTCGGCCACAATCTCGTCGTTGAGAGTGCCCACGGTGGTGAGGACAGGATAGCGGTTGGCAGGCGGCGTGGCGATGGTGCTCAGGTCACGGGCACCCATGAGGGAGAACTGCAGGGTGCGGGGGATGGGCGTGGCGCTCATCGTCAGCGTATCGACATTGAGTTTCAGTTGCTTGAGCTTGTCCTTGACGGCGACACCGAACTTTTGCTCCTCATCAACGACGAGCAGGCCCAAGTCCTTGAACTGCACTGTCTTGCCGATGAGTTTGTGGGTGCCGATGATGATGTCAATTTTGCCCTCCTTGAGGTCGGCAAGCACTTGCTTCACCTCCTTGGGCTTGCGGGCGCGACTCAGGTAATCCACACGCACGGGGAAATCCTTCAAGCGCTCGCTGAAGGTGCGGTAGTGCTGGAACGCCAGGAGCGTGGTGGGCACGAGCACGGCGGTCTGCTTGCCATCAACCGCGGCTTTGAAAGCGGCGCGCACCGCCACCTCGGTCTTGCCGAATCCCACATCGCCGCACACCAGGCGATCCATGGGCTTGTCGCTTTCCATATCGGCCTTGACGGCCTGTGATGCCTTATACTGGTCGGGCGTATCCTCGAAGATGAATGACGCCTCCAGCTCCTGCTGCATGTAGCCGTCGGGGCTGTAGGCAAACCCTTTCTGCTCACACCGCGCGGCATACAGGGCAATCAGTTCGCGGGCAATGTCCTTGAGGCGCGACTTGGTGCGCTCCTTGATGCGCGCCCACGTGTTGCTGCCCAGCCGCGTCAGCCGCGGCGCGTCGCCCTCCTTGCTGCGATACTTGGAAAGCTTGTGCAGCGAGTGGATGGACACATAGGCCTCGTCGCCGTTGAGGTAGATAAGTTTTATCATCTCCTGCACGGCGCCGTTCATGTTCATGCGCAGCAGCCCGCCAAAGCGGCCCACGCCCAGGTCCTCATGGACGATGTAGTCGCCCTTCTCAATCTGGTTGAGTTCCTTGAGCGAAAGCGCCAACTTGCCCGAGCGGGCACGTTCGCTCTTGAGGTTGTACTTATGGTAGCGGTCAAATATCTGGTGGTCGGTGAAGACGCACAACTTGAGGTCCTCGTCCACAAAGCCCTCATGCAACGTGCGCAGCACGGGCTCGAAGGAGATGTCGTCGCCGCGATCGGCAAAGATGGAGCGCAAGCGCTCAATCTGCTTGCCGCTGTCACTCAATATAATTAGGCGGTAACCGCGGGCAATGAAGTCGGTGAACGACTCCCCGATAAGGTCAAAGTTCTTGTGGTAGATGCCCTGTGGCTTGCAGTGCAGCGTCAAGCGCTTGGTGCCTGGCACGGCAGCCTCTCCGTTGGCCACAGTGATGCGGCGCAGGGTTAATAAGCGGCGAGCAAACCGTTCGGCATCAACGAGCTTGCTGGTGGCATCGGTGTCACCCTCGTCGGCGATGAGCGCACTGCTGGACATCGCCTCGGCAGTCACCTCGTCCACGCGTCGCTGCAGCCACTCGAAATTGCGACACAGCACCACGGTATCGTCGCCCACATAGTCGAGCAGCGACACATTGTCGCCACGGCCGCCGCCCGAAGGAGCGGCATTGAGGATGCTCACCTGCTCCAGCTGCTCTGCGCTCAACTGGGTCTCGACATTGAACGAGCGGATGCTGTCGATGTCGTCGCCCCAAAAGTCGATTCGATAGGGCAGCTCATTGCTGTAGGAAAAAACATCGAGGATGGAACCGCGCACGCTGTACTGGCCCGGCTCATAGACATAGTCGGTGCCCGTGAAGCCCAACTGCCGCAGACGCTCGGCCACCTCACTCAGGTCGGCAGTGCCGCCAGCACGCAGTGTCACGGTGTTGGCCTGAACCTCCTCGCGGCGGCGCACACGCTCGGCGAGCGCCTCGGGATAGGTGACCACCCACTGCACCCCGCCGTCATCGTACCATCGGTTCAGCACCTCGGTACGCAGGATTTCGTTGGGAGCATCGGTCTGGCCATACTTGATGTCGCGCTTGTAACCCGACGGGAAAATGAGCACTTGCTTGTCGCTGGCCAGTTGGCACAGGTCATTGTAGATATAGCCCGCCTCGTCAAGGTCGCCAGCGACAATGAGGTAAGGGCAGCCGCAGCGAGGGAGCAACGAGAACAGCATCGACGCACTGGAGCCTGCCAGCCCGTCAATCACTGCGTCGCTGCCCGACGACAGCAGTTGCTCGAGCGCCGACTGGCGGGCCTTGCCGCCAAACAGTTCACACAGTTGCTTGAGCTCCATGTGACCGGGTCATTTCTTGGCAGTGGAACGCTTGGTCCTACTGCGGGCGCTGATTTTGTTCTTCTTGGCCTTGAGGTTGAGAATGCGGCTGTACTCGCCAGACTTGTCAAACATGTCACGGGCAGCATCAAGGCATTCGTCAACCTTGATATTATTCTCAATCTGGCCGCGGGTGTAATAGTAGCGGTCCACGATTTCGGATGAGAGCAAACGCGAAATGTCTGCACGGTTCAGGTCCAGGTCGTGGTCCAAATCATGCTTGAGCATTGCGCCCAAGCGGTCAAACTCGGCCTTGGTCGAGTCGTTCATATAGCCCTCAATCTCGGTAACCTTGCGCAAAGCGTCGAGATATTGCACAAACACCTGGTCATAGTCAAACTTGGCAGGGTCAATAAATGCCTTGAAATCATTGAAAATGCTATCGGTAATTTCAAACTCCGCAGGGCTGGCAATGGTGGGATGCTCGGCGACATACTTGGTGGCAAAGTCAAAGTCCCAATGATCGCGAATGATGTTATAGCAGATGAGTTTGGATTCGGGTACTTCGACCTTGATGTCGGGCATGATGCCACCACCCTCAAGCACCTTGCGGCCGTGGGCGGTGTCAAACACGCGCGCAGTGCTGTCGGTAGTCGTCTTCTGATAACTGCCGTCGGCATTGCGGCGGGCATAGTCCACCTCCTGAATGAGACGGCCGCTGGGGATGTAATATTTGGCGATGGTGACCTTGAGCATGCCGTCATAGGGCAGTTCCCGAGTGGTCTGCACCAGACCCTTGCCAAAGGAACGCTGGCCGATGATAACCGCACGGTCCAGGTCCTGCAAGGCGCCAGCGGTGATTTCGCTGGCCGATGCCGAGCCGCCGTCGATGAGCACAGCCAAGGGTATCTTGGTGTCAATGGGTTCGACGGTGGTTTTGTAGGTACGCTCGCTGGACTTCTCGCGGCCACGCATCACGAGCACCTCGGTGCCCTTGGGGACGAAGCAGCCCACAATCTGGACGGTGCTCTCGACGATGCCTCCGCCATTGCCACGCAGGTCAAGCACGATATTTTTTACAGCGGCATTCTTTTTCAGCTCCACCACGGCGTCACGCACTTGTTGGGCCGACTTCTCGTTGAATGTGTTCAGGTAGATGTAACCGATATTGCCGCGGGTCACACCATAATAGGCCACGGGATTGACATTGATGGTCTCGCGCTTGATTCTGAAAGTCTTGACGCTGTCCTCATCAAGGGGGCGGACGACCTTCACGGTCAGGTAAGTGTTGGCCTGTCCCCTGAGCCGGTTGCTCACCTGCTCATTGGTCCAGCCCACGGTGCTGTCGTTGTCAATCATGACGATGCGGTCGCCGGTGCGCAAGCCTGCCTTAGCCGCTGGGCTGCCCTCGTATGGGCCGCTGATAAAGACATAGCGCACGCTGTCCACCATGCGCTCCATGATGTAGCTGCCGATGCCGCCATACTCGCCGGTGTTCATCGTTATGAACTCCTCGGTATCGCTATTGGGGATATACTCAGTATAAGGGTCGATGCTGTCAAGCATCGCGTTAATGGCATTTTCGATGGTCTGTTGCGGGTTGATGCTGTCCACATAATAGGTGTTCAGCTCCCTGTACAGGCTGTTGAAGATTTCGATACTGCGTGCCACAGCGGCATCATCATTGACTACTGCGTCATCGTCGGCAAGTGCCGCGGGTGCCGCAAGGCAGCATGCCACACAGCACCAGATGAGGTATTTGAACGACTTTTTCATGTTCGGTTGATTTGGCACTGCGAAATTACGACTATTCCCCGAAATAATCCCTTTGTTAAGGACAAAAAAATCACCATGAAAAGCAAAAAAATCAAGTTTTTTAGGAAAATCATTGCACAGTTCAAATATTGGTACTATCTTTGCACCGCATTTTTCGGCAGGGGTCTGCCGCATGGTGCTGAAAACGCTTCTTTAGCTCAGTTGGTTAGAGCATCTGACTGTTAATCAGGGGGTCCTTGGTTCAAGTCCAAGAAGAAGCGCAAAAGAGAGACTGCGAGAGCGGCCTCTTTTTTGTTTTTGGTCTGCGCTATGAAAAAACAGAGGCAAACTGTGTGATATCTGCGATAATTGTTCTAATTTTGTGAGCGATTTTCAACGCGTATCAATAAATTCCACTTCATCAATGGATTATTCCTTTGTAGATTTTTTGGCCCTGCTTGGCGCCGTGTGCTTGTTCCTCTATGGAATGAAGGTGATGAGCGAAGGCTTGCAAAAAGCTGCCGGAAACCGACTTCGTTCGATTCTTGCCTGGATGACCAAGAATCGTTTCCTGGGTGTTATCACCGGTATCGTTATCACCGCTCTGATTCAGAGTTCATCGGCCTCGGTGTCGATGGTAGTGAGCTTTGTCAACGCTGGCCTGATGCCCCTTGAGCAGTCGCTGGCCGTGAGTTTTGGCGCCGCATTGGGCACCACTTTCACCGACTGGATTGTCGCCATCTTTGGCTTCAAGGTCGACATGACGGTGCTGTTGTTCCCCCTGCTGGCCATCTCGGTGCCTATGCTGTTTGTGAAGAGCAACAAGTACAGGAACATCGGCGAACTCATCATCGGTTTTGTGTTCCTGTTCATGGGCCTGGACGCCATCAGCACCTTTGTGCCCGACCTGTCCAAGTCGCCCGAAATCTTTGCGTCGCTGCAGCAATACACATCGATGGGCTTCTGGTCCATCCTGATTTTCACCATCATCGGATGCGCCGTGACCATGATTATCCAGTCCAGCGCAGCCACATTTGCCATTGTGCTGGTGATGGCGACCAAGGGCTGGGTGTCGTTTGACATCGCATGCGCCATGGTGCTGGGCGCCAGCATCGGCACCACCATCACACCCCTGCTGGCATCGCTGGGCGGCAATATCGAGGCCAAGAAGGCCGCCGTGGGCCACACGCTGTTCACAGTCTTTGGCACCGTGTGGATGCTGGTCGTGTTTATCCCGTTTACATCAATGGTGGTTTGGGTGGTCAAGGATCTCATGGGCACCGGCGACCCCACCGCACTATATGCAAACGTGAAGAGCGGCATTCAGCTCAACGCGGGCGAATTTGCCAGCGAGCAGGTGGCAATGTCCATTGGCATGTCGATGTTCCACACGATTTACAAGGTGTGCAACCTGCTCATCATGATATGGTTTACCAAACTCTATACCAAGATTCTTGACCGCATGCTCAAGTCCAAGAAAAAGACCGACGAGGAGTTCCAGCTCAAGTACATCTCGGGCGGTCTGTTAAGCGCCAGCGAGTTGAATATCGCCCAGGCCGAGCACGAAATCGTATTGATGGCCGAGCGCATCGAGCGCATGCTGGGCATGGTCAAGACACTGGTGCACACCAAGACTGGCACCGTAGAGTTCAACAAACTATACTCCCGCATCGAGAAATATGAGGACATCAGCGACCGCATGGAGTTTGAGATTGGCAGCTACCTGAACAAGGTGCTTGACGGCCGACTGAGCAGTAAGGCCAAGGGCCGCGTGGCCAACCTGTTGAGCATCATCAGCGAACTTGAGAGCATCGCCGACAGCTGCAACAACGTGGCCAAGGCGCTCGTGCGCAAGGAAGAGGCCGACGCCCACTTCAACGAGTACAACTACGCCAACATCGACGAGATGCTCAAACTCGTGAGCGAGGCAATGACCAACATGCTTGCTGTGCTCGCCGACCTGGACAATGTCACCCCGGCCGACTTGATTCGCAACTACAACAAGGAGCGCGAAATCAACAACTTCCGCAACCAGTGCCGCACCGAGAACATCGAAAACATTAACCAAAAGAAGTACTCCTACAAGGCGGGCATCTTCTATATGGACATCGTGTGCGAGGCCGAGAAACTGGGAGACTTCATCGTCAATGTCATCGACAGCACCGAGGACATGATGAGGCTGACAGCAACACCCGACAGCCCATTTGCCCACGGCGAACTCAATCCCGAGAAGGAATAAACCGCCAAATATAGCCTGCATTACAGCGCGGCGGCCAAGGGACTGTGAGTCATCTTGGCCGCCGTTGTTTTGAATATGATTGTCAAGATTATAGTATCAGGACTTCGCCCTGTTGCACAGCATGACGAGGGCGATAAACAGGCCCAGGAAGGTGCAAACGAGCGATGCCTCGGGGCCAAAGGCGCCGCCGGTAATCATGTCGGGACCGCTCACGGTGGTGGTGAGGATGTGGTGGCCCGAGTCCAGCCCCGACACAGCAAGGCCAAAGACATTGCCCTGGGTATAGTTCCACGCCCAGTGGATGCCGATGGGCAGCCACAGCGTCCCTGACCACTTGTAGGCGATGCCCAGCATCAGCCCTGCCTCGATGGCGATGGCCAGCGCAGCCCACCAGGTGGCATTGGCGTTGGTGATGTGCACCAGCCCAAACAACAGCGACGACACGATGAGCGCCGGCCACATGCCCCACCGCTCGTCTATCATGCGAAACATCACGCCGCGAAACATCATCTCCTCGCCCACGGCCACGGCCATGAACAGCATCAGCGCTTCACACTGCTGCGAGAACGATGAACCGTGCCACGCAATGCCGGCACAGCCCAGCGCGGCAATGGCGCTCACCGCAATGGCCATGGCCATGAAGCCTATCACAAGGCCCAATCCGCCGTGCGGCAGCAGTTTGCCCAACGGCACGTCGGTGCACTTGTGCTTCTCCAGCACCTTGACCAGCCACTTGTAGAGCAACAGCACCACAGCCACTGCGACAATGTTAATCAACTGAATGCCAACGAATATCGAAAAGTTATTGGCAACACCCAGCAGCGCGTAGCCAAGGGTCGCCAACAGAAAAGCTCCCACAAACAGCAGCAGCCACTTCCACAACTTGAGTTTTGGTTTTTCCTGTGTTTCCATCTTCATTTAGTAATTACCTGCGCGAGCCAGTTGCCCAACAGCAGGGCGATAAAGCCCACCACGAGCGACAGAATGATGTAAAGCGCAGGCGTGAGCATGTTGCCGTCCTTGACGAGGACGCCGGTCTCGTTGATAAAGGTAGAGAATGTGGTGAAGCCGCCGCAAAATCCGGTGGTGAGCAGCAGCCGCGTGGCGGGCGTCATCAGGCCGCCGTCCCACTTGAGGCCGTAAAGCAGCCCAATGAGGAAGCATCCCACAACATTCGCGGTCATGGTGCCCAAAGGCAACCCGGCGGCCACGGGCAACAGCCTCGAGACCACATAGCGCAGGCCGCCGCCCACAAAACTGCCCGCTCCGACAATGAGAATTTCTTTAATCATAGGCCACAAAGGTACAAAAAGATTCGAGTTTTTAGTACCTTTGTCGCCGTGAAAGCGCAATATGTCCAAGAAATCAGGTTTGGCGACCGCCGTGTGTGCCTCTACAGGATGCACGAGGGCAGCATTCCGTTGGTCTATTCTATTGATTATCACGAAAATGGCGAACTGATTCTTAATGCGTGCAGCAGCATCGGGTGCGCACCGTTTAACCTGGTGACCATCAGCGGCCTGCAATGGAACGGCGAACTCTCGCCGTGGCCAGCCGGCACTGTGGTGTCGAGCCACGACGGTTTCACGGGCGGAGCCGATGAATTCTTGGACCTGCTCACGGGCGACATCGTGCCTGCGGCCGAGCGCATGCTTGACGCTCCGCCAGCGTGGCGCTGCCTGACAGGCTATTCGCTGGCAGGCCTGTTTGCGCTATATGCCGCCCACAAGACGCCGCTGTTCACCCGCATCCTGTCGGCCTCGGGGTCGATGTGGTATCCCCGCCTCACCGAGTGGGCACAGGAGCGCGCCTTCGCCTCCACGGTACAAGGCCTGTACATGTCGGTCGGCGACAAGGAGAGCACCTCGCGCAACGCCGTGCTGCACACTGTGGGCGAGCGCACCGAGGGACTGGCAATGATGTATGCCCAGCGCGGCATTAACGTGAAATTTGAACTCAACCCCGGCAACCACTTCAAGAATCCGCCCCTGCGCGTGGCCAAGGGCATCAAGTGGCTGCTGGAAACCACAGGGGAACTGTCATGAGCAAGACCGACAACTATACATTCCTGACCACCGCTCCCATCAGGCGGGTAATCCCCACCATGGCGGTGCCCACCATCATCAGCATGATGGTGACCAGCATCTACAACCTGGTGGACACCTACTTTGTGGGCCTCATCAACACCCAGGCGACCGCCGCCGTGGGCGTAGCGTTCCCGCTGATGTCGGTACTGCAGGCCATCGGTTTCTTCTTTGGCCAGGGCGCCGGCACCTACATGTCGCGCCAACTGGGCGCCCGCAACCGCGACGCCGCGACACAGATGGCCGCCACCTCGCTGGTGGCAAGCATCGTGTGCGGCATAGTCATCACCGTACTGGGCTTGATATTCCTCAGGCCGCTGGCATTGCTCATGGGCTCCACGCCCACCATCCTGCCCTATGCCATGCAGTACATCGGCGTGATTCTGCTGGGGGCGCCCATCATGACGGCGTCGATGGTCATCAACAACCAGATGCGTTTCCAGGGCAACGCCAGCGAAGCGATGTACGGCATGATATCGGGTGCCGTGCTCAATGTGGTGCTCGTGCCGCTGTTCATGTTTACCTTTGACATGGGCATTCTGGGCACCGCCATCGGCACCGTGCTCAGTCAGTTGTTTGGACTCATCGTGCTGATATGGATGTCACGGCGCGGCGCAAGCATCCGCATCCACCTGCGCCACACCTCCACCGACCGCCATTACTACCGCGAAATCATTCGCGGCGGCACGCCGTCGCTCACGCGCCAGGCGCTGGGCAGCATAGCCACGCTCATGCTCAATGTGGCGGCGGGCGCCTATGGCGACGAAGCTATTGCGGGCATGTCCATCGTCACCCGCCTGGCATGGCTGCTGTTTGCCATCATCATCGGCATCGGGCAGGGCTACCAGCCCTTCTGCGGCTTCAACTATGGCGCTGGCCTGTACAGGCGCCTGCTGCGCGGCTTTTACTTTACCGTGTTGCTCAACCTGGCTGTGGTAGCAGTGCTGTGCGGTCCTGCGATGTACTTTGCCGAGGAACTGGTGCAGTTCCTGCGCGACGACCCCAAGGTCATCCCCATTGGCGCCGTTGCCCTGCGCTGGCAGTTGGCGACCATGGCACTGGCGTCAATTATCACAGCCGCCAACATGACGCTGCAGACCACTGGCCATGCCGTGCCCGCCAATGTCCTGGCCGCAGCGCGCAACGGCATCTTTTTCATGCCCCTCATCATCATCCTGCCGCATTGGCTGGGCCTCTATGGCGTGGAAATCTGCCAAGCCGTGAGTGATGTGCTCTCGTGCCTGCTCGCCGTCCCACTCATCACGGGATTCTTCCGCAAAATCCTGAAATCCAGCGACATCAAGGACTAATAACAAGCATCAGGGAAGGCAAGCAGCGCGCTGCTTGCCTTCCCTAAATATCACAATGTGTTGCGTTGTGCCTCAATACTGCTCGCCCTCGTTGGGGAAGTCGCCGCTCTTGACGTCGGCGATGTAGTTGCCCACGCTGTCGATGATTTGCTCGCCCAGGTTGTTGTAAACCCTCAAGAACTTGGGCTTAAACTCACGGTTGAGACCCAGCATGTCGTGCAGCACGAGCACCTGTCCGCTGCACGAGGCGCCGCCTCCAATGCCGATGGTGGGCACGGTGATGGACTGGGTGACCTTGGCAGCTAGCGTTGCCGGAATCTTCTCAAGCACAATGCCAAAGCAGCCAATCTCGGCCAGCACCTTGGCATCGGCCAGTAGGCGCGTGGCCTCGGCCTCGCCGGTGGCACGGGTGGAGTAGGTGCCGAACTTGTTGATGCTCTGCGGAGTAAGGCCCAGATGCCCCATCACGGGGATGCCGGCGCGCAGTATCATCTCAATGGCACCGCGCATCTCGCGTCCGCCCTCAAGTTTCACGCCATCGGCGCCGGTCTCGCGCATGATGCGCACGGCATTGCGCTGAGCCTCGATGGGGTCGCCCTGATAGGAGCCAAAGGGCATGTCGATGATGACCATAGCGCGCTTGGCGGCACGCGCCACGGTGCGGCCATACACAATCATGTCGTCGATGGTGATGGGTATTGTGGTGGCGTTGCCCTGCATCACATTGCTGGCGCTGTCGCCCACAAGGATGATATCGATGCCCGCCTGGTCGACGAGCGTGGCCATGGTGTAGTCATAAGCGGTAATCATGGCGATGTTCTCGCCAGCGATGCGCATGTCGGCGATGCGTTTGGTGGTGACCTTGCGAGGGTCTGATACTGTATAGGTTGACATTTCGTTTGATTTTGTTCTGGTTGAATAAAAGCGTACAAAAGTACACCTTTTCGCCCATCTATCAAAAAAACATGCACTGAATGCACTAAAAAAACCTAAAAAGAGCGGTATATGGAATTTTATTGCTAATTTTGGCGCAAATTACTCATAATACCAATAAATAATAGACGACACATCATGAAGAAATTTTTATTGACGCTTGCTGCCGTGGCTATTGCCGCCAGCACCATGTTGGCTCAAGAGCCTGTGAGCTCTGCCAAGTTTGAACAACCCGACCGCGCCCAAATGAGGGAACTATCAAAGGACCCCTCGGGCATTGACATGGCCACCGGCATGCAGCAGGTGAAGCACGAGTGCAACGACTGCAAGGACCACAAGCCCGGACAACCCTGTACCAAGCCCGCCGACCAGCAGTGTGACGCTTGCAAGGCTCAGGCTGCCGCCGCTCAGCGGTGCGAAAAGGGTGAAGGCCACAAGTGCGAAAAGGGCGAGGGCCACAAATGCGAGAAAGGCGAAGGCCACAAGTGCGAAAAGGGTGAAGGCCACAAATGCGAGAAAGGCGAGGGCCACAAGTGCGAGAAAGGCGAGGGCCACAAGTGCGAGAAAGGCGAGAGCCACAAGTGCAAGAAGGTGGTCGAACTCAAGCATGAGTGCAAGGACCACAAGCCCGGACAGCCCTGCAACAAGCCTGCTGACCAGCAGTGCGACGACTGCAAGGCCGCTACCGCTAAAAAGAAATAATATCTGAAAAGAGATTATTTAACAAGACAGAGGGTGAGCCGTTGGCCCACCCTCTGTCTATTGTCTAATCCCAAGTAAATCCGGCAAACTACAAATCCATGACCAGGCGCAAACCGTAACTGTTATACATATTGTTTGGATCGGTGTGGCCTCGCATCGACACTCGCGAGTTGCCTTCACTATGATACCATGAACCGCCGCGTATCACGCGGTAAGAGCCCGTTTCCGGACCCGTGGGATTTACCGACGGCGACTTCTCGTAATAATAGTTCTCGTACCAGTCCTGGCAAAACTCCCACACATTGCCGCTCATGTCATACAGACCCAGCTCATTGGGCTGCTTCACGGCAACGAACTGTGTGGAATAGCCCTCGTCTTCATACGACTCACCGGGAACGTTATCAATATACCAACCCACTTGATCCAGCGTGTTGCTGCCGGCAAACTTGTAACCCTGGCTAAATCTGCCGCCGCGGGCCGCATACTCCCATTCAGCCTCGGTGGGCAACCTGAAATGCTTTCCTGTCAACTTGTTCAAGCTATCGATAAACACTTGGCAATCATTCCACGACACACGCTCTACCGGTTTGACAGGATTCTTGAAATCACTCGGGTTGATGCCCATCACCGCATCCCACAAACTCTGCGTCACCTCGGTCACGCCAATGTAGAAATCGTCCAGCGTCACTTCATGAACAGGCTTCTCGTCATACCACGAGTCATTGCCCTGCTCCGGCGTCGCCCCCATCATGAACGGGCCGCCCTTCACCAGCGCCATCTCAAAGCCCATGCCTCTGACATAAATCACCGGGCGGTCAGGCCAAAAACCATTGAGCAGATAATCAACCAAACATGAAATATCGGCTGGCGTTACGCGGCCATCCTCGTCAAGGTCGCCCTTGAGCGTGCTCTGGCCCCATGCGGGAACACACAGGCAAAGAGCTAATAATAGTAGAAAAAAATTCTTTTTCATCATTTGATACTAAGTTTATGCCCTTGAGGGGGCGGTTAATACAATTAAATCTTTATCGTCATTGATGTTATGGCAAAATTAGCTTCCCACAGCGTGCGCCAAAAAACAACTGCAAATATAATATAATTTTTAGATACCAAACATAACAATTAAGTGAATAAAAATTGCACATAGACAACCGGCCACATGAACAAGCCCCCGGCATGCACACCTATCGGGACACAGTGCCACCCAATGCCTAAAACTATTGAATTGACCGCATTATTGCACAAATTGTGTCCTAAAAGTCGTGATGAATTTGCTGGTATTGCCGAAAAGTCGTAATTTCGCAGCATCAAACCACACAGCACATTTATCGCACAATGAGAATCGGGAATATAGATTTAGGCGACCGCCCAGTGATGCTGGCTCCGATGGAGGATGTCACCGACCAGTCGTTCAGGCTCATCTGCCGTGAGCAGGGGGCTGATATGGTCTATACCGAGTTTGTGTCAGCCGATGCGCTGGTGCGTAGCATCGACCGCTCGCTGCAAAAGATGGCCATCGCGCCCGGCGAGCGTCCCGCCGCCATCCAAATCTATGGCCGCGATGTGGACTCGATGGTCGAGGCCGCGCGCATCGCCGAGACTGCTCAACCCGACATCATTGACATCAACTGGGGCTGCCCGGTCAAGAAAATCGCCCACAAGGGCGCCGGCGCCGGCATGCTGCGCAATATCCCGCTCATGCTGCAAATCACGCGTGCCGTGGTGCAGGCAGTAAAGGTGCCTGTGACCGTGAAGACGCGCCTAGGCTGGGACCACGACAGCAAAATCATCGTTGACCTGGCCGAGCAACTGCAGGACTGCGGCATCGCGGCGCTGACGATACACGGCCGCACGCGGTCGCAGATTTATACCGGCGAGGCCGACTGGTCCTACATCGGCGCTGTAAAAAATAACCCGCGCATGGCCATCCCCATCATCGGCAACGGCGACGTGACCACGCCTCAGCGCGTCAAGGAATGTTTCGACCGCTATGGCGTTGACGGGGTGATGGTGGGCCGCGCCAGCATCGGCGCGCCATGGATTTTCCGCGAGATGAAACAATATCTGCTCACCGGAGAGGCCCCCGACATCAGCAACGAGGAAAAAATGGCCCTCGTGCGCCGACAGATTGACGAGAGCATCGACCGCATCGACGAATACCGCGGCATCCTTCACATCAGGCGCCACCTGGCAGCGACCCCGCTGTTCAAGGGAATCCGCAACTTCCGCCCCACGCGCATCGAGATGCTGCGGGCCGACACCCGCGCCGAACTCGATGCCGTGCTCGACCACATCGAAAAAGACATTTTACCCAATATCGAAGAATTGAACCAACAAGCACAATCCAACGAAAACAAAACAATTTAACTGTGATGAAAAGAGTACTGATTAGCATTGTGATGCTCACCGCATTGGCGGTGACGGCATGCGCCCAAGGGATGAAGCACCGCGTCGTTGACGTGGGCGACTTCAGGCGCCTGGCGCTCATCGACGACATCAATGTCAACTACCGTTGCAATCCCGACTCGGCTGGACTTGCCGTGTTTACTTGCAGTCAAGACATTGCCAACCGATTGATTTTCAACACCAACAGCAATGGCCGCCTGAGCATTCAAGTAAAATCTGACCTCCAGCAACTGCACAACCTGCCCACCATAACCATTTATTCGTCTTCGCTCATCGAAGCCGAAAATGCCGGTGACAGTACGCTGAGGATCAACAACCTGCCAGCAACAGACCACTTCAAGGTGCGCCTGATTGACAATGGCAAAATCATTTTGCGTAAGGTAAAAGCCAATAAACTTGAACTCCAGATTTTGAGCGGCAAGGGCACTATCATCGCCGACGGCAAATGCGACGAACTGGCCCTGCGCCTCGTGGGAGCCGGCGAGATTCAGGCCGACGACGTGGTGGCTACCGATGTGTCGTGCCGCATCATCGGCACTGGCAACATGGGCTGTAATGTCAACGGAGGCAACCTCAAGGTGAACGGCAGCGGCACCGGAAAAGTCTATTACAAAGGCCATCCCGACAAAGTCAGCGTCAAAAAGCTGGGCTCCATCAAGGCCATCCCGATGGACTGATCCCTACCCCACATTTATCCATCACATTGAGACCCGGCATGCATCGGGTCCTCTTTTTTGCCCATTAGGAAAAAATAGTGCCGCACCATGGCAGCAATAAACATTTATTTTAGTAATTTTGTAAGTTAAACCGCAAACCTCACCCAACGATGTCAAAACAAGTACTCACAACGGAACAGACGCAAGCGCAGCATCTCGCGCTTGAACAGCAACGCCTGCTCGGTACCATGCTCGAAAAAAATGATGCCGAGATGACCGAATATATCGAAAACAAGGTCAATGAAAACGAGGCACTGGAAATAAAGCAGGACGACAACAACGACGACGCACAGCAAAACAATAGCAACGACAGCAGCAACGGGCAAGAGGCCGCCGCCGATAGCGGAGATGACGAAGCCGCGGCATGGTACCGCTTCTTTGCTAAAAACAACGGGCCAGACGACGAATGGATAGAGCCCACTGCGGTAAGCGAGAAAACCCTCCACGAATTTCTTACCGACCAAATCGGTGAACTGAACCTCGACAATACACAATTGCTCATCGCCGACTACATCGTGTACAGCATCGATGAAAAAGGTTACCTGACGCGCACCGCCGCCGAGATTGCCGACGATGTGACATTTAAGGAAAATGTGATGGTCGATGAACCTCAAGTGCAGCAAGTGCTCGAGGCAATACAAACACTCGACCCGCCGGGCATCGCCGCACGCGACCCGCAGGAGTGCCTGCTGCTGCAACTGCGCTGCAAACCTCAAACCGAGGATATCGCTTTGGCCATCACAATGGTTGAACAACATCTGCAGGAACTGCCCCAAAGGCGCTTTGACTTGCTGAGCCGTCGCATGGGCGTTGACAAGGAACGGCTGGAAAAGGTCTTCGACCGCGAAATCAGGCGCGGCCTGAACCCCTGCCCGGGCTATGCCTTTGAGTCACGCAACGGCAACAGCCAGCAAGTGACACCCGACTTTGATGTGGAAATTGACGATGAGACCCAACGCATCACCGTCACCCTGCGCAACAAAATTCCCGCACTTCAAATCAGCGAGTCCTTTGAGTTCCAAAACGAGTGCTACAAGAGCAAATTACCGCTAAGCGTCAACGAGCAAAGGGAAAAAAAGCGAATCGTCGATGCCTATCAAAGCGCCAGCATGTTCATCAAGGTGCTCAAGCAGCGCCAGGAGACGCTGTTCAGAACCATGAGCGCCATTGTCGAGTGCCAGCATGAGTACTTCCTGAGCGGCGACGAGCGTGACCTCAACCCCCTTGGCCAGCAAAAGATTGCCGACATGATTGGCAAAGACATCACGGCCGTGTCAAGGGCGATAAACAACAAGTATGTGCAGACTCCGTGGGGCATCAAGAGCCTGAAGTCCTTCTTCTCGGAGGATATCAACGGTGAGTCACGCCACAGGGTGTTTGCCGCCATCAGGGAACTCATTGACAATGAGGACAAGACCCACCCATTGAGCGACGAGGCCCTGTGCAGGCGCCTCAGGGAGATGGGATTCACGTTGGAACGCCGCACGGTGACCAAGTACCGCAGGGACACGCTCGGAATCCCCAGCAGCACCGAGCGCAGGAGAATGGCCTAATCATCATCATTATGTCAATCAACCACTATACATTCAACAAGAGCATCACAGGAATAGCACGCTTCCTGTCCACAGCATTCAGCCCAATACTAATGCCTACCTATGGCGCATTTCTGGTGCTGTGGGTGTCGGTACTGTGCGTCGCCCCCTACGGCAAGCGCATTGCCGTGCTGCTGGTGTGCATGGGCATCACCTGCATACTGCCGCTCATCTTTATGAGTGTGCTGCGGCATTTCAAGCTGGTGAGCCACCTGCATGTCGTGGAACGCGAAAAACGGCACCTGCCCTATATCTTCGCCACAGTGTGCGACCTGATGGCAGCATGGTATCTGACCTATTTCCACAACCCGCGGTGGTTTGTCATGTTCATGGCCGGAGCGGCACTCACCGTTCTCGTCATCGCGATTATCAACGTCAAGTGGAAAATCAGCGCCCACATGGCGGGCATCGGCGGCGTGGTGGCACTCATCTATCAACTTCACGCTCAAGGACTAAGCGCATTCAACCTATTCTGGCTGCTGTGCATCACCATCCTCTTGGGCGGGGCATTGGGGTCGGCACGGCTCATCCTCAAGCGCCACACGCTGCTTGAGGTGCTTGCCGGCGCGGTCGTGGGATTCACCTGTGTGAACTTGATCATGAAATACTTGGGATAATTTATACTAAATAATTAACTGTAATATGAACAACACCTTCAACTACAAGCGCCGCACAACAGTGAGCGTCAATGTGGGAGGAATAAACATGGGCAGCGAGTGGCCCGTGAGGGTGCAGTCTATGACCAACACCCCTACCAACGATATCGCGGCCAGCGTTGAACAATGCCGCCGCATCGCGTTTGCCGGGGCCGACTATGTACGGCTCACGGCACAAGGCGTGAAACAGGCCCAAAGCATTGGCATCATCGGTGAAGCGCTGCGCAGCCTGGGCTGCAACATACCGCTCATCGCCGACATCCACTTCAATCCGCAAGCAGCCATCACAGCGGCCGAGGTGTGCCAGGGCGTGCGCATCAATCCGGGCAACTTTGTGGACCCGGCGCGTTCATTCAAGCAACTGGATTACAGCGACGAAGAATACCGCAAAGAGCTGGACCGCATCCGCGAAGCGCTGCTGCCGTTTATCGCCCTGTGCCGCGAGCACGGCACGGCAGTGCGCCTGGGCGTGAACCACGGCTCGCTGAGCGACCGCATCATGAGCCGCTATGGCAACACAGCGGCGGGCATGGTCGAGAGCGTAATGGAATTCCTGAGGGTCTTTGTCGCCGAGCAATTCATTGACGTGGTCATCTCGATGAAAGCGAGCAATGCCGTAGTGATGGTCGAGGCAGTGCGGCGACTGGTGGAGGCCATGGATAATGAGGATATGCATTTCCCTCTGCACCTGGGTGTTACCGAGGCAGGATTCGGCGAAGACGGGCGCATCAAGAGCGCTGTGGGAATCGGCGCCCTCATGGCCGAAGGCATGGGCGACACCATACGCGTCTCGCTGAGCGAAGACCCCGAGCTGGAAGTACCTGTGGCACAACGGCTGGTGGAGTACTTTGCCCAACGCGAGGGCCACGAGCCCATCGAGGGCGAATACAACGAGGGCTATGACCCCCTGTGCCCCGCCCGACGCAAGACCGTTGTTGTGAACGGACGCATCGGAGGCAGTCAACAGCCCGTGGTCATCGCCAGTTACCGCCCCGACGAACTCGAGGGCGGCGAGGTGCAGCCTGACTTTTACTACAGCGGCGACGGCCTGATTGACGGCGTGCACCAGTTTTTGGTGCCGCTGGACCGCTGGCGCGGCGAGCGCAATGTGTTCCCCCTGCTCACGCTGGGCGAGTGGGACCGCTGCACGACCGCGCGGCTGCGCTTCCTGCAACTGCCGGCCAGCACACCCATAAACAGGCTTGAATTCCTGCGCGGACACAGCGACACGGTGCTGGTGATTACACCGGTGGGCGTCAACATTCCCGGCAGCCAACAAGCGCTGACGCACGCGCTGACAACAGCGGGCATCAACTGTCCTATAATCATCCGCAACACCTATAGCGACAGTTCCAACGAATGGCTGCAGGTCAAGGCGGGTGCCGACTTGGGAGCGGTGCTGATGAACCGCCGCGCCGACGGCGTGTGGCTCGAGGCACCCAACTGCATCAACGGTTGCGAGGTGGTGCGCTATGCCTTTTCCATCCTGCAGGCGGCCCGGCAACGCACAACCAAGACCGAATTCATCTCATGCCCAGGATGTGGCAGGACGATGTTTGACCTGCAAGCGACCGTTAAACGGGTTCAGCAGGCGACCGCCCACCTCACCCACCTCAAGATAGGCGTAATGGGATGTGTCGTCAACGGCCCCGGAGAAATGGCCGACGCCGACTACGGATATGTGGGAGCGGCAGTCGGGCACATCAGCCTGTACAAGGGCAAGCAGTGCATCGAGAAAAACATCCCCGAGGACCAGGCCATCGACCGCCTAGTGGACCTCATCAAGCAAAACGGGGACTGGCGTGAACCATCAGAGAACACCAACAACGCGATACAAAACTATGAGGAATAACATTTTACTGGCCATGCTGACGCTGCTGGCTGTGGGCCCGCTGGCCTCGTGCAACGGCAACAAGTTCAAAATTGAGGGCGAACTGGAAAACGCCGGCGGCATCGCGGTGCGCGTGGTGTTCCACGGCGACTCGGGTGTCGTCAATGAGTGGGCCGACGTGGACAAAAAGGGCAACTTTGAGTTCCAGGGCGAATCGGCACAGCCCACCCTGGTGAGCGTCCTCAATCAAAACAACGAGCCACTCATTACCCTCGTGGCCGTCAACGGTGATTGCCTCAAGATTTTTGGCGATGCCAGCATAGCAATGGGCGTCAAGGCAAAAGGCAACCGCTTGAATGAGGATTGGCAACTATTTAGAGATGAACATGCCGCCTTTTATGCCGACCCCAACCCCAGCCGACTGGATGCCGCCATCGAGAAATATGTGAAAGAAAATCCCGCCGACATGCTGTCAACGGTGCTGCTGATGGCTGATTACAGCACCTATGCAGACCGTGACAAGGTGAAAAAACTACTCGACGGCATAGACCCCAAGGTGCGCCCCGAAACGCTCACCGAGGCCTTTCTGGGCAATCCTATGGGCAGCAAGAACCACAGCGTGCCGCGCTTGATGACGCTCACCCTGTGCCGACATGGCGGCGAATGGGACGAAATCACGCTCACGGGGCAGGTAACCCTGCTCAACCTGTGGGCCAATCCGCAGACCGACCGCGAGAACACCATCACCTCGCTGGAGGCGCTCGCAGGCGCCACCGGCGGCGACGTGAAGATTATCGACGTGCTCACCGAGAGCGACAGCATACGCTGGAGCAAGACCATCGCCGGAGACCCGACAACATGGCGGCACTACTGGGCCCCCAGCGGCCCCATGGAGCAAGGGCTGCAACTGCTGGGCATCAGCATCTTGCCGTGGTATGCCGTGACCGATGCCAGCGGGCTTGTCGTGTACAACGGCAGCAGCCTGGACAAGGCCATCGCCGCAGCCCGCCAGCAGAGCGGAAAATAACATTCTCACACACTCTGACATAATCAATATATCTGCGCCTGCCCCGGCTTACTGGCCGTCAGGCACAGATTATTTTTTCCGGCTTTTCGGGTGATTGGTCGGTTTATGTCGCCTTTTGGTCAATTATATTTGGTTAGACACCATTTTCCGCTTATTTTTGGCACGACAATTGAAGAATTTGTCAATAAAAGCATTATTAACCATAAAATTTTACGCACTATGAAACGCTTTATCTTAACCATGGCGGCAGTGCTGGTCCTCGGGGCCGCCGCCAACGCAACGAGTTACAAGACGGCGCGCGACCAGGCATTCTATCTGACCGACAAGATGGCCTATGAACTGGGACTCAGCAACGACCAGTACAACGCCGTGTTCGAAATCAACATGGACTACATCATGTGCATCGAGAACTTCAACGACCTGTACGGCACCTATTGGGACCGCCGCAATGTCGAACTGCGGTATGTGCTCAGCACCGCACAGTATCAGCGATATGCTGCAGTCGAGTATTTCTACCGCCCTGTGTCGTGGACCAACAACAAGATGGTGTACATTGTTTACAACCACTATCCCAAGGACCGCTACTACTATGCCGCGCCTCCGGGATACCAGACCTACAAGGGCTCAAACCGCTACTTTGACCACAGTCCCTACAACGGGCGTTCCTATGGGCAGGACAGCAAGTCACAGCCCAAGCCCGGCTCGGGAGGCATGATGCCCGGCTCAAACACCAACAAGAGCCAGCCGGGTTCAAATACCAATAAGAGCCAACCCGGTTCAAGCAAGAGCCAGCCCGGCTTGAGCAAGAAGCAGGCCGTCAACGAGGGCAAGCAGCGCATGGAGCAGAACCGCAGGCACTAAACAACTGAACAGCAACCCAATCAATGAGCAGGGGAAGCCGTGCAATGCGGTCTCCCCTGCTCTATTCATAGCGGTACCTTACAGCAACAACCGCCACCCGAGCGTTGTCACGCTCGGTGCGGCGGTTGCAGTTATTGATAGGTTAAACTTGAGTGGTCTCGAGAATTACCAACCAGGATTCTGGCCAATCTCGGGGTTCAGGTTCTTCTGGTTGTTGGGGATAGGATACAGGTTGTACTTGGGATCCCACTTGCGGGGAACACCATTCTTGCAGTTGATGTAACCATCGGCATCAACGTCAACCTTTGACAGGTCGATACCCTCATAACCAGCCACATTGGCACCACGGCAGATGTCGGGGTTGGTCTCGGTGTCGAGCAGTTCAAGCTTGTTCCAACGACGCAGCGAGTTGAAGCGGTCGTTCATCGAGTACATCATCTCGACACGGCGCTCGCGGCGGATTTCCCAAATGATGCTGCTAACGCCCATGTCGTTGGCGGGGTCAGCCTCAACAGCGGTGGTCAGGTGGGGCATGCCCACGCGGTCACGCAGCAGGTTGATGGACTTGTCGAGGTCGGCATTGGTAATGTTGCCCAACTCGGCGCAAGCCTCAGCGTAGGTAAGCAGAATTTCAGCATACCAGAAGATGGGAGCATCGGTATAGTTGCCGTTGGTGCTCTGACGCTCGGTGTTGCTCAGGTTAGCAACCTCCTGGCTGTCAAACAGCCATACGCCATAACCGGTGGCACTGGTGGACTGGGCACCGCCAAAGCGGGCATAGCCACTGCCGGGGAATTGGATAATCTTGTCAACATGAGCCGACAGACGGGGGTCACGGTTGGCCAGCGCAGTGCTGATGTCGATGTGCTTAGCCTCGCCAAAGCCCGAGTTGTCGTCGATGGTGACAACAACGCCACGGTCGCTCTTGTCCAGAGAGGTGGTAGCCAGGGGCTTGCCGTCACGGAACAGGTAGCTGTCGAAGGCGTCCTTGGTCATACCCTGCACCTGGGTCGAACCGCAAGTGTAGTCGATGGTGCCATGGGTGAGCGAGCCCTTAACATAGTGCTTGTACATCAGCATCTCGGGGTTGCCCTTCAGGTCCAGGCTGTTGAAGTTGGCCTGGAAGTCGGGGTTGAGGCTGAACTTGTTCGAGCCCATAATCAGCTCACAAGCCTGCTTGGCCTGGGTCAGATAGGTATTGGCGCGAGCGTTGTCGTTCTTCACATACTTGCTGTAGGTGCCCTCATACAGGCAAATCTCGGCCTTCATGGCCAGAGCAACATACTTGTTGAACGCGGTGCGCGAACCATCGTTCATCGTGATGTTCTCACAAGCATAGTTGAGGTCCTCAAGCACCTTGTCCATCACGTTGTTGCGGGGCTGGCGGGGACCGTACAGGATAGCCTCATCGGTGTTGTCAAGCTCCTTGTCAACCCAGTAGCAGTCACCATAGTTGCGGACAACCTTGTAGTGCTGCCATGCGCGATAGAGACGGCCCACGCCCAGCCAGTTGGCCTTGGAGGCATCGCTCATCGAAGCCACGTCGGGAACAGCGGTGATGAGAATGTTGGCACGGCGAATCTCCTCATAGGGGGTGCTCCAGGCACCAGCCGAACCAGGCACCGAGGTGTAGGTCCAGAGGGCAGTACCGGTAGTACCCTGGTCGTCGTTCAGCTTATTGAAATAGTAGTCACCATTGCCACTGCCAAAGCCGTCAAACGTGTTGTAGAAGTAGTTGGCAAAGAGCTGGACATTGGTCTCGCTGGTAAAATAGTTCGTCTTGGTAAACTGGTCATAGGGTTCGGTGTCCAGCAAGTCGTCGCACGAGGCAAGCGACATGAGGGCAACGCCAAGTCCACACAGAATAATTGATTTGAAAAGTTTCATAATTATATCTGTTTTAATTGAGTTCATAAATCTTGTTACTTCACGATGATTTCGCAAATCGAAACACGGTTCCAGCTCAGTTCATCAAACATGTTGCTGATGCCCTGACCCTTAGCGTTGATGCGGTTGGCTGCGATACCATACTTCTTCACGAGCATGTCCTTAACGCTCTGGGCGCGGCCGTCGGCGAGGCGGATGTTAATGTCCTCCGAGCCCTCGGGCGAGGCATAACCATTGATGGTGCAAGTTGCCTCGGGATGGCTCTTCATGTAGTTGGCGATGCGCTGCACGTTGGGCTGCTGGTCGGTAGTCACGTTGGTCTTGCCAACGGGGAAGTGAACGAGGACGTTCATGTAGGACTCGTTCTTGTCAATCATGTTGGCCTTGCTGTTCTGGCAAGCGGTGAGGTCGCGCTGCAACTGCGAGTTGCGGTTGTTGGCAGCGTTGAGCTGGTTCTGCAGGTCATTGATGCGGGCATTGTAGGAATTCTCGGCATCGGCGAGCTGCGAGCGCAGGTCGTTGATCTCGTTGTTGAGGTTGGTAACATCAACATTGTTGGCAGCAACGGCGGTGGTGCTGCTGGAACCGAAGGTCAGCTGCAGACCGCACGAGTAGGTGCGCATGATGGGCTCGGTACGGCCCCATACACCATTACCATAGGAACCAACACCAGTGTTGATCTCGGGATCGATGCCGGTGCCCTTGTTGTGGTTGATGATGTCAAACAGGTTGTCGGTAGCAACATAAACGCGCAGACGGTCAACCAAGAACTTGCGGGTAATGTTCTGCGGAATGGTGTAACCGAGGGTGATGTTCTTCATGCGCAGGTAGCTCATGTCAACGAGGTACTTGGTCTGGGGATAGAAGTTGAAAGTACCCAGGTCCAAAATGTCGCTCGAAGCGGAACCCTGGCCGGCACCGCCACCCCACATGCGGGGGAAGTCAGCGCTCTGGTCGATGGTACCGGCGGCATACATGGCCTCGGTGATGTAGCTGGTCTGGTTGCTGTAGATAGCGTCAGCGCCACGCATGAACGGCATAACGAATGCCGACTGGGTCCACATGTCGCGCTTGCCCACACCCTGCATGTAGATGTCGAGGTCGAAACCGCGCCATGCAGCGCCAAGGCGCAGCGAGTACTGATAGCGAGGAGTGGTGTTACCAATCTTCTTCAAGTCACCATGGTTCTCGGGAGTGCCGTCACCCCAATCGATAACGCCACTATCGTCCAGATCCTTGAACTTGATGTCGCCAGGGCCATAAACGAAGCCGCCCTTTTGCAGTTTGGTCTGGTCGGCAACGCCTGCCTTGTAGGTGCCGTCGGCATTGAAGTCGTTGAAGTCAAAGTAACGCTCAGTCTCGAAGCCCCAGATCTCACCATACTCCTTGCCAGAGTAGTTGGTGTTGATCATGTTGTTGCTGTCCCATTCCGTTACAGTGGTCTTGTAGTCGCTGACGGCAGCAGTGGCATAAAAGTCCACCTCGCCAAAGCGGTTGCGGTAGTCAACGGTGAGTTCCCAACCACGGGTGCGCAGCGAACCGGCATTCTCCCAAGCGGGCGAAGCACCGAGCACGGCGGGCATGGCCTTGCCGGGGGCAAGCATGTCCTTGGTGTCGCGCTGATACCAGTCGGCAGTAACATTCAGGTGGTTGTTGAGGAAACTCAGGTCAAGACCGATGTTGGTGGTGTAAATCTTCTCCCAAGTGAGGCTGGACGAAACCAGCTTGGGGGTAGAGAAGTAGTCGAAGCGCGATGTGCCGTCGCCCATCCAGTTGACTGCAGCACCCTGCTTGGCCATGGTCTCGAGGAACATGTTGGGACCAATCTCCTGGTTACCGATGGAACCATAAGAAGCGCGGATCTTGGCATTGCTAATGGTGTTCTTGATGGGAGCCCAGAAAGCCTCCTCGCTGATGCGATAGCCAATTGATGCCGAGGGGAAGAATGCCCACTGGTCATCCTTGGGGAACTTGCTGGAACCGTCGTAGCGGCCGTTCAACTCGAGCAGGTACTTGCCCTTGTAGTCATAGTTGATGCGGCCAAAGAAGCCTGCCGAGCCAGTGTGGCTGTGCTTGTGCTCATAATCATAGTCGCTATTGGTGAGCGCGAGCTCTGCCATGTTGAGGTCCTGAAGGTCGTGACGCTCGTAGTACAGGTACTCATAGTCGCTCTTGTCAACGTTGGCACCCACCATGAAGTTGAAGTTGTGAGCGTCGTTAACGCTGAAATTGTAGTTGAAGTAGCCGTTGGCAACCTGGTTCTGGTAGAAGCTGCGCGAGGTCTCGATGAAGGTGGTCGTCGAGAGGGTCTCAACCTTGGGGTTAACTGCCCAAGTGCTCAGGATGGTTGCGGGCAGGCCGATGCCTTTGTAACGGGTGGTACCCTTGATGAAGGTGTAGTCGGCATTGAAGGTCAAGCCATGACCAAAGTCAATCTTGGCAAAACCGCCCAGACGCAGGTTGTTGCGCTTGGTGTAAGAGTCACCGCCGGTGTTGCGGTAACCAATCATCGTGCGCGCGTCGTACTGAGTGCCCGTCTCGGGATCCTTATAGTAGCCATAGGGGCCGAAGAACGAACCCCAGCGCCACAGGTACTGGTACGTACCGCTGCGCAGGTAGGGATAGTCAAACGTGCGGTCGGTGTAGCTGATGCGGGTGCCGATTTCCAACCAGTCGGTAGCCTTGACCGAGAGGTTAGCGGTGGCGGTGTACTTGCGCACCTTGTCGGGGTTGAAGTTCATCAGCGACTCCTTCTGGTTGTAACCAATCGAGGTGTAGTAGTTGGCGCGGCCCGAGTTGCCCTGGATGGCCAGGGTGTGGCTCTGAGAGGGAGCAGCGTTGTTGAAGATAATCTTCTGCACGTCCCAGTCGGCATAGTAGCCATACTCGTCATAGTCGTCGCCCCACACCATCTCGCGGTAATCACTCTTGGTGTGGCCGTGCTTGGCTACCCAGTTGTTCATGCCGCGCTGGAATTCCGGGCTGTCGAGAAGCATGCCAAACAGCTCGCACTCCATGCCCTGACGGTTGTTCACGTCACACAGGGCAGCAACCTGGGTGGGCACGTCGGGATAGTTGGGCAGCGTGGTAGCCTGGCTCCAAGCAAAGTTGTTGCTGTAGGTCACCTTCACGTTGTCCTTGATGTGAGCGGTCTTGGTGGTGATCAATACAACACCAAAGGCTGCACGCGTACCGTAAATCGAGGTCGAAGCTGCGTCCTTGAGAACCGAGATGGTCTCGATGTCGGCAGTGTTCAGGTAGCTCAAGTCCTCGGCGGGAACACCATCCACAATGTAGAGGGGAGTGGAGATACCGCTGTTAGACAACGTACCGATACCGCGGATGACAACCGATGCTTCCTCATCAATGCCACCGTTAGTGTTCAAGATGGTAAGACCGGGAACGGTACCTTGCAGCGACTTGGCAACATCGGTCTGCGACTTGGACTCAAGTGCCTTGGCAACGTCAACGGTGCTCACGGCGCCGGTGAGGTTGGCCTTGCGCTGCGTGCCGTAACCCACGACAACGACTTCGTCAAGCTTGGCGTTGTCCTCGGCCATGACAACGCGCATGCCGTTGGTGGCATTGGCGGTCACGGTCTTGTAGCCAATAAACGAAATTTGAAGTTTGGCATTCTTGCCAGCCTTCAACGAGAAATTGCCATCCACATCGGTGGATGTGCCACGAGTGGAACCGACTTCCATGATGCTTGCGCCGATTACAGGCAAACCCTGTTCATCGACAACATGGCCGGTCACAATGCGGGTAGCGGATGTTTCCGTTACCTGGGGCGCCGGAGCAGCCATGGCTTGATAACCACTGCCGCACAACAGCATCAATGCCCCAAAAAGAGCTAACGTCTTTTTCATAAGCATGTTTGTTAATAGTTATTAATAAAAATTGAATTTATACCATGCAAATAAAGAGACACCATCAACCCGTTTTCACTAAAAAAGATGGTCTCTTTCTAAATAATGTGCAAATTTCAACATTCTTTTTGAACTGACCAAAAAAAAAGCAAAAAAAACGCACGATCATGCCTTTTTTTGTTAAGAAACTCTAAATACCCTCGTGAGATCACGTGCGCAACGCAGCAACCGCGCCTCCCAACCAAGAAGCGCGCAAGATGGATAGGAAATGGACACGGAGTGCCATAACCGCTATTTGGCAGCCTTTTTTGCCTTGGATTTATCCTTCTTGGGCGGCTTTTTGCGGGCCGCTGCTGGCGACGCGTCGGCGAGCAGGTCGTTGTAGGCCGCAGTCATCTTGCTGTAGAACATGGGATAATCAAGTTGCTCAACAAAGTCGCGCTGGGCCTGGACACCCATGCGGCTGCGGCTGGCGGGATCGTCAAGCAAGCGGACGATGGCACCGGCCAGCGCCTGCGCATCGCCGGGAGGCACCAGCAGGCCGTTCTCGCCGTGGCGCACATACTCGGGCTGAGCGCCGTTGTCGGTGCAGATGTGGGCCTTGCCCGCCATCATGTACTCCAAGTTGGCGATGCCCAGCGCCTCGCGCTGCAGCGACGGCAACACGCCGAAGTCGGCCTGGCGCAGATATTCCAGGATGTTGTCCCTGAATCCCAACAGCGACACGTTGTGCAACAGTCCATTAGCCACAACAAACCCCTTGATCTGGGCCTTGTACTTGGGCTGTCCGTCGCCTATGATGGCGAGGTGATAGCGGCTCTTGTCCACAAGGGTGAGCGCCTGCAACAACACGTCGAGGCCCTTGTCAGCAACGAGCTTGCCGTGATACATAATGAGCGACTGGCGCTCGTCAAGCCCCAATTCACGCCTCAAGTCGGGCACATCGGTGCCTAAGTGGCTGTCGCACACGCTGTCGCGAATTACCAGCGTGCGGTTGGCATACTGCTTCTTAGCCTTGCCCACAAATGCCTCGCGCGCCATCTCGGACGAAAAGATGAAGCAGTCGATTGACTTATACAGCTTGGTGTACATATAGTTGCTCTTGGGCTTGTACACGCCGTGAACGCTCACCACAACGCGGGTGTTACGGTTCTCGGAGATGCGGCGCGCCATCACGGCCATAAAGGCGTCCCTGAAACTGTGCACATGGATGATGTTGTGGCCGCGGCGCAGCAGGCGCGCAAAGCGCACGGGACTGTCGATGTCGGTCACGCCCTTGAGCGGCAAGATGGAAACGGGAATCTCGAGACGACGGTACTGCTTGAGCACGACAGGGCTCTTGCGGCACACGACTTCTACATAAAAGCCAGGATCGTGGCGCAACCGGTCCACCAAGTCATAGGTATACTGCTCGGCGCCGGTCCAGCGCTTATTGGAAACGATGTGAAAGACATTTATCATCAGATGACAGTTTTCGTTTGACCTTTCGCCGGGCGCAAATGAAACCCAACGATGCCACGAAGATACAACTTTTTTTTATTTCACGGTTGCAAATGCCTCAAAAACCTCATTTTTAAGGCATGAGGCAACTGGCCTCCCCCACCCTGCCGATTGCTGTTTGGACCGATGAAATCAGGCATTTTTGAAAATCAGGGCATACTGGCGATGTGGTTTTGAAGCCGCACAAAATAAAGTCAAGCGACGGGGGATTTTCTCGTCGCTTGACTATGGTTTACGGTAGTGCCCCATGTCTGGGTCCCCACCCCGCTATGTTACTGCTTGGCAGGATTGGTATCATCCTTGAAGAGTTCCTTGATGCCGCCCAGGCTGCCCAGCACATTGGTGGCCTCATAAGGCAGGTAAACGGTCTTGGTGCCCTCGCCGCCGGCAACGGTGTCGAGCATCTGAATGTACTTTTGTGCCAGCAAATAGTTGGCGGGGTTGGTGCTCTGCCCCACTGCCTGCGTAATCTTGTCGATGGCGATGGCTTCGGCCTCGGCCCTGCGGATGCGGGCTTGAGCCTCACCCTCGGCGCGCAGGATTTCGGTCTGCTTGTCGGCCTCGGCCTGATTGATGCGGGCAGTCTTCTGACCCTCGGACTGAAGGATTGCCGACTGCTTCTGGCCCTCGCTGGTAAGGATGGTGGCGCGCTTGTTGCGCTCGGCCTGCATCTGTTTCTCCATGGCCTGGAGCACCGACGTGGGCGGCTGAATGTCCTGAAGCTCAACGCGGTTTACTTTAATGCCCCACTTGTTGGTGGCGTCGTCAAGGACGGTGCGCAACTTGGAGTTAATCGTGTCGCGCGAGGTGAGCGTCTCGTCCAGTTCAAGTTCACCGATGATGTTACGCAACGTGGTCTGCGTCAGTTTCTCGATAGCGTTGGGCAGGTTGTTGATTTCATACACAGCCTTGAAAGGGTCCATGATCTGGAAATAAAGCAGCGCATTGATTTGCGTCATGACGTTGTCCTTGGTAATCACGTTCTGCTTGTCGAAGTCATAGACCTGCTCCCTCAGGTCGATGCTGTTGGTCTGACGGTATCTGCCGCCCTCGTAGGCAACGATGGGCTTTGCACGGTCAATAAACGGGATAATCACATTGATGCCTGGCTTGAGCGTGGCGTAATATTTACCCAGGCGCTCAATAATCTTGGTTTCGCTTTGCGGAATAATGACGAGGCTGTTCTTGATCAGAATCAGCGCCAATATAACAATGACAATGAGAAAAATAGTGAGTACATTCATACTGTAAATAATTTATGTGAAAAAACTTGTGATGAAATTATACGGTTTCAACGGTAATAATGATGCTGTTGATAGACAAAACACGCACGCGAGTGCCTACGGGAACAGGCATGTCGCCGTCAACACGGGCCTTCCATTCGTCGCCGTCAATGCCAACATAGCCGAAACCACCGGCAGGAATTTCCTCCTTGACGACGCCTTCGCGGCCTATGATGGCATCCACATTGCTGGCGCGTTCTCGCTCCGGCTTATGCAATTTCCTGAGCAGCCTGGGACGAATGAGCAGCAAGCTCATCACAGCAACGACTACAGCAATGATGATTTGCAAGGTGAGCGAGACGCCACAACCGGCAGCTACAGCACCAGCGGCGGTGCCAATGGCACAACACAGCAAGAAGAAGTCGCCCGATGACAATTCAAGAATCAACAGGAGAATTGAAACGATGACCCAAATGAGCCAAACATTGGTGGAAAAAAAGTCAATCATAATATTTTGATGTTATATATGTATTATTTTTTGTAGTCATCCAAACCGGGTATGGAACAAACAGCGTAATCGCATATTGTCTCCCCAAAGATACTGCGATATTGTCATTACTGCAAATTTAGTGCCAAAATTCATCCAAAATTTCCCGATGGTCTATCAAAAATGCCAGGATTTTCGATTCTCAGCGGGTTAAAAGAGCTTTTTTTATTGTAATTCAGCGATTTTAGACATTTTCGGTAATTTGCGAGAAAAATCGGGCAGGGGAGGGCAGGAGCCATTCGAGCCCATAACGGGCCTTGGGCGCATATCTGGAACTATTAACTGAGGTTCCCGCCTCAAAACTCCCTGATAATTTCTTGTTTATAAAAAAATGTGCTATCTTTGTTGCCCGTTTTCTGATAGACACGTTTAGAGATGATCACAGAGGTTAATTTCATGGCACAAGAAGTGGCGTTGCCCAGGCTCAACCAGGCTGAGGCAACCAGCTGGATCGTGGCCATTGCCCAAGCCCACGGACGCAAGGTGGGCCGGTTGGCCTATGTCTTCTGTGACGACGAATACATCCTGCAGACCAACCGGCAGTTCCTGCAGCATGACTATTACACCGATATCATCACCTTTGACTACAGCAATGCGCACCGCATCTCGGGCGACATGGTGATTTCACTCGACACTGTGCGCACCAACGCCGAGGCACTGGGTGTCTCCTACGAGAGCGAACTGCTGCGGGTCATCATTCACGGCGTGCTGCACCTGTGCGGCATCAACGACAAGGGTCCCGGTGAGCGCGAAATCATGGAAAGGCACGAGAATGCCGCGCTGGCCCTGCTGCCCGAAAACATCTTCCAGCAACAATAACAACAATGAGGAATGACTATGATGTCATAGTAATTGGCGCCGGCCATGCCGGATGCGAGGCGGCTGTGGCCGCCGCGCGCCTGGGGTCACGCACCCTGCTCATCACCATCGACATGAACAAGGTGGCTCAGATGTCGTGCAATCCCGCCATCGGCGGCATCGCCAAGGGGCAAATCGTGCGCGAAATTGACGCACTGGGCGGCCAGATGGGCATCATAGCCGACCGCAGCAGCATACAATTCCGCATGCTCAACCGCAGCAAGGGTCCCGCCATGTGGAGCCCGCGTTGCCAGAGCGACCGGCAGCAGTTCATACTCGCCTGGCGGAAAGTGCTGGAAAATGAGCCAAACCTGTACCTGTGGCAGGACTCGGTGACCGAATTCATCGTTGAAAACGGGGTAGTGCAGGGGGTAAAAACCGCCCTCGGACTCCAATTCGCAGCCGGGGCCGTGGTGCTCACTGCAGGCACGTTCCTCAACGGCCTGATGCATGTGGGCCCCGTGCAGACACCCGGCGGACGCGTTTCGGAGCCTCCAGCAACCGGAATTACCGAGCAACTGAAAGCCCTCGGTTTCACCACCGGAAGGATGAAAACCGGCACACCGCCGCGCCTTGACGAGCGCACAATCGACTTTTCACAGGCCATCCGTCAGGACGGCGAAGCGGGATTTCACCATTTCTCGTTCCTTCCCGGCGAGCGCTCATCCCTGCCGCAGCGTCCTTGCTGGATTGTCCACACCAACGAGCAGGTGCACGAAGTGCTGCGCCGCGGATTGCCGCAGTCGCCGCTCTATAATGGCCAAATTACCAGCATCGGCCCGCGCTACTGTCCCAGTATCGAGACCAAGATTGTGACCTTTGCCGACAAGACTTCGCATCAGCTCTTCATCGAGCCCGAGGGCGCCTCGACCCACGAGATGTACCTCAACGGATTCTCGTCGTCGCTGCCATGGGACATTCAAATCGAAGCCTTACGGCACATTCCCGCCTTGAGCAACGTGCATTGCTACCGCCCGGGATATGCCATCGAATATGACTATTTCGACCCAACTCAACTGCACCGCACGCTCGAAACCAAACTGGTGAAAAACCTCTTTTTTGCCGGTCAAGTCAACGGCACGACAGGATATGAGGAAGCGGCAGGGCAGGGGCTTGTCGCCGGAATCAACGCACACCAGAATGCCGGCGGCGGCGAACCTTTCACTCTGGGCCGCGACGAAGCCTACATCGGCGTGCTGATTGACGACCTGGTGACCTGCGGCGTCGACGAGCCATACCGCATGTTCACCTCGCGCGCCGAGCACCGCATCCTGCTGCGCCAGGACGATGCCGACATGCGGCTTACCGAAAAAGGCTACCGTCTGGGCCTCGCCACCCGCGAACGACACGCCCTGATGTGCGCCAAGCGAGACCAGATTGCCGCCATCACCGAATTCTGCCGCAGCCACACCGTTAAGGCCGCCGAAATCAACCCGACGCTTGAGGCTGGCGGCATGCAGCCATTGACACAGGGCCAGCGCCTGCATGACCTGTTGCTGCGACCCCAACTCAGCATATCCATGCTCGCCAATGCGCTGCCCGAGGTCCAGGCACACCTCGACGCTGTTGAGCAAGCCCGCCGCGACGAGATTATCGAGGCCGCCGAAATCGCCATCAAATACAGCGGCTATATCGAGCGCGAAACACTCATCGCCCAGCGCGTCGCCCGCCTCGAAAACGTGACCTTGAAAGGCAAGTTTGACTACACCCAGATACGCCAACTCTCGACCGAGGCGCGGCAAAAGCTCCAGCGCATCGACCCCGAGAACGTGGGGCAGGCATCACGCATCCCCGGCGTCTCGCCCAGCGACATCAACATCCTGCTTGTTCTGCTGGGAAAATAACTTTGTTCCACGTGAAACAATTATCACATAATCTATTGATTTATAAATGAATAGCAAAGAATTAGAGAAAGTAAAGCAAGTTGTTCGCAACATCCCCGACTTCCATGTTCCAGGCATCCAGTTCAAGGATTTGACCACAGCATTCAAGGACCCCGAGGCGTTGCAAATCATGACACGCGCTATGGCTGACCTGTACCGCGACCGCGGCGTGACCAAGGTGGTGGGCATCGAGGCGCGCGGCTTCATCGGCGGCGCCATCCTCGCCACCCAGCTGGGCGCCGGCTTTGTGCCCCTGCGCAAGCCCGGCAAACTGCCTGCCGAAGTCATCCAAAAGTCCTACACCAAGGAGTACGGCACCGACACTATCGAGATTCACAAAGACGCCATCACGCCCGACGACGTGGTTGTCATCCACGACGACCTGCTCGCCACCGGCGGCACCATGCTGGCAGCTTATGAACTCGTCAAGTCGATGAACCCCAAGGAGATTTACATCAACTTCCTGTGCGACCTCGCCGACCTGAACGGCCGCAGTGTGTTCCCGCCCGAGGTAGAAATCACCTCGCTGTTCACGTTTTAAAGAACTGCCACCGATAGGGTAGGGTAGGATGCAACAGGAGCCCCCCCTCTGCATCCTGTTTATTCTTATAATTTCTCCACACCCAATGACCGACGACCTCAAGCTCAAACTCTCCCTGCTCCCCGAGGACCCCGGCGTTTACCGTTACCGTAACCGCGAGGGTGTCATCATCTATGTGGGCAAGGCCAAGAACCTGCGCCGCCGCGTCCATTCCTACTTCAACAGGGAACACGCCTCGCTGCGCACCACCATGCTCGTGCGCAACATCGCCGACCTGGAATACACCGTCGTCAACACCGAAGAAGAGGCCCTCGACCTCGAGAATGCCCTCATTAAGGAGTACCAGCCGCACTACAACGTGCTGCTCAAGGATGACAAGAGTTACCCTTGGATATGCATTTCGGGCGGGCTGTATCCGCGCGTTTACATCACTCGTGACAGCCGCGCCAAGGGCGACAAATTCTACGGTCCCTATCCCAAAGCCGAGGTCGCCAAAGTGCTGATTGACACCATTCGCCAAATCTATCCGCTGCGCACATGCCGCCTCAATGTTTCACGTGAAACAATCGAAGCGGGCAAGCACCGCCTATGCCTGCAGTACCACATCCACCGTTGTGAGGGCTGCTGCAAGGGACTGGTTTCGGTCGAGCAATACAGCCAATATATCGCCGAAATCCGCCAAATCCTCAATGGCGACACCCATCAACTCATGGAACTGCTCATGCTGCAGATGCAGCAACTGGCCAGTGAACTGAGGTTTGAAGAAGCCGAGGTCGTCAAGCGCCGCTACAAACTGCTGGAACACGTGCGCCGGCGCTCGGTAATCGTCAGTCCGTCGGTCCACAACATCGACGTGTTCGGCATGCTGCGCGACGAGGATGCCGCCTTTGTCAATTATATGCACGTCAGGGGTGGGGCGGTGGTGCACTCCTTCACGCTTGAATATCGCCTCTCGACCCATGAGGAAACCGACGATGAACTGATGTCGATGGCCGTTGCCGAGGTGCACCAGCGCTTTGCAGAGACCTACAAGCGCGACCATGTCACCGAGGCGGTCGTCAATGTCGTGCCCGATGTGGAATTTAGCGGCATCACCTGTGCCATCCCGCAGCGCGGCGACAAAAAGCGTCTGCTGGACATCGCTGTCAAGAATGCCGCCCAGCGCCGCACCGACCGCCTGAAAATGATGGAAAAACTCAACCCCGAGCAACGCACCACGCGCACGTTGACCACCATCCAGCGCGACCTGCGCATGACCGAGATGCCGCGCCACATCGAGTGCTTTGACAACAGCAATATCGGCGGTTCGAGCCCCGTGGCGTCGTGCGTTGTGTTCCGCAACGCCAAGCCCGCCAAGAAAGAGTACCGCCACTTCAACATCAAGACAGTCGAGGGCGCCGATGACTTTGCCTCGATGCGCGAAGTCATTACCCGCCGCTATAGCCGCTTGGCAGAGGAAAATGAGGAACTACCCCAGCTGCTCATCGTCGACGGCGGCAAGGGCCAGGTGACGGCAGTGCTCGAGGCGCTCGACAGCATCGGCCTGCATGGCGCCATCACTGTGGTGGGCATCGCCAAACGCCTGAACGAGGTGTATTTCCCCGGCGACAGCGTTCCTCTGTTCATAGACAAAAACAGCGAGACGCTGCACGTCATCCAGCGCCTGCGCGACGAGGCGCACCGCTTTGCCATCACCTTCCACCGCAAACAGCGCAGCAAGGGGCAGGTGCACAGCGCCCTCGACGACATCCCCGGCATCGGTCCCAAGACGCGCACCGCACTGCTCAAGCACTTCAAGTCGCTCAAGCGCGTGCGCGAAGCATCGCTTGAGGATCTGGCCGCCGTTGTAGGTCCCGCCAAAGCCCAAGTCCTGGCCAAGGCCCTCCAAGAGGCAGAAAAGCCCGCTGACGCACCTCAAAAGCTTTAATAAGCGATTTTTCGCCTATTTTGCGTCACAATCCACGAAATTGTTGTTAATTTGCCGTCATGAAACGAATTGTGATATTTGGAAACATATTCCAACAATGCGATGCCGGCGACGTGCTGCGCCTGATAGATCACCTGCGCGGCCGTGGGCTCAAAATTGCCGTTGAACGTGATTTCCTGCAATTTTTGGGCCATGATGCGGCGGTAGGAGTCACCAGCTTTGCCGCCGACCAGGTCCCCGACGCCGACATGGCGCTGTCGCTGGGCGGCGACGGCACGTTTCTCACGACGGTGATGTGGGTCTCGCGCCTGGGGATGCCCATCCTGGGCGTGAACACAGGCCATTTGGGATATCTCACCGCCGGCAGCCTCGACGAGCACAGCAGCGTCATCGACGATGTGCTGGCAGGCCATTACCGCATCGAGGAACGCACCATGCTGCAAGTGGAGTGCAACAGCGCTGCCATCGCCCATCCCTGGGCGCTGAACGAGGTCGCCATCCTGCGACACGACACGTCGTCGATGCTCGACATTGAGACATCGCTGTGCGGCCAGGCCCTGACGACGTACCGCGGCGACGGCCTCATCGTGAGCACCCCGACAGGGTCAACGGCCTATAACATGAGCGTCGGCGGGCCTATCCTTGAGCCCACCACATCGTGTCTGGTGCTGTCGCCCATCTCGCCTCACTCGCTCACGATGCGCCCGCTGGTGGTGCGTGACGACAGCGACATCGTGATGCGCACCCACTCGCGCGCCGCGCAATATGAGGTAAGTATCGACGGTGAGGTGACCGTGTGCCCCACGGGTTCCACGATTACCGTGCGCCGCGCACCCTACTGCGCACGCGTGATCCAGCATCCCGGCAACAACTTCGCCGCAACACTGCACAAGAAACTCCTTTGGGGAACCGACCAGATGGGGTAGGGGAGAACGGCTTGCGAGAATAAACAAGAAAAAAACGGGCGTCCGCAACATTGCGGGAGCCCGTATATTGTGATGATTGTCCCGGTTTACTTGAGGTAAAGCCTGCGGTGAACGAGGACCGAGTGATAAATATGAATCATCTCGTCGGCAAGAATTTTGCCGGTAAATTTTTCGGTGTTTGCCATGGAACGGGCATGAAAATCCTGCCTCATAGCCTCGTTTTCGAGCACATCGCTGAGTTTTTCGGCACCATCGGAGAACGTGTCGTAATAGATTGCGCCGTCACCGCCAAACTCGCGCGCCTTGGCCGAATCCTTGCAGATGACCAGTGCGCCGCTGCGTTGCGCATTGAGAATCTTGTAATTGTCGCGCATGCGGCCTGTGTTGGGGATAATAACCGCCTGAGCCATCCGTGCCACTGCGGTGAGGTCGGCATGATGCACCTTGTCTATCTGCTTGAAGCGGTGGAAGATGTGCAAATCATGTGCCGCGTCCTTGATTACTTTGTCGAAATAGGTGGTGCGGTAGCCCAACATGACAAGCGAAATCTTGCGGTTGGACAGCTCATGAAGCAATTGCATGGCTTCGATGAGGTTGTCCTCCTTGTTGAAACGGCCCTTGTAGAGCACGAAACGCTCGGGCAGATGATACTTTTCACGCAGGATTTCGAACATGCTCTCGGGAACCGACTCGTCGCAGCACTCATAGAAGCAGGGATGTACCACATCCACATTGTCAGGATTGACATGGTAGTGGTCAATGATGATGTCGCGGTCCTCCTCGTTGAGGGCAATCACGCGCTTGGCAAACTTGCACGCTTTGCGGGCGCGGCGCTGCATGTGCATGCGCTGCACCCAGTTAGAGGCGCATTTGTACAGCGGGTCGGTCATGGTAAACACTGTGGGGATGCCACCGCCGTCAAAGCCCGAGGGCAGACCATCGTCAATGCCGTGGAAGGTATTGACACAGTGCGCCTTGGCCGAACGCACTATGCCGTTTTTCTTGTACCACTTGGTGCGGTTGTGGATGTGGTTGCGCGGAAACTTGACGCGGACCGCATCATCGTTGAACAGCGTCGTCAGTCGCTTGTTTTGGTTGGATTGGGGCGTGTACAAGATATAATAGTTGTCCGGATAATGAGCGGCAAGAGCCTGAACAAGAATACGGCCATAGTAAGACGTATCATTGTTTTCCATAATGACCTGGCGGCCTCCGTAACCTACTACCATAATAATTTATTCTATGTTGTTCGTAAATAATAACTTGTAAATTTAATGCCTTGAGCGGGAAAAGGCACGCAAAGTTACTACTTTTTTTCATCATCAAAGTTTTTTTGCCTTGATTTTTCTTAAATTGCGTTATCTTTGCGGCAGTTATGACAATTCTGAAACAAATGGCAACCACCCTGTGCGCGCTGGCGATGCTCTCGTCGTGCGGCTCGGCCCGGCATGCCGCAAGCAACGACACGGGGTATCTCCACCCCGATGAGGTGTTCACCCTCACCGAGGATGACATCGCGCGCGAAACGCGCCAAGTGAACAACACCATCAAGGGGCAATGGACCTATAGCGGCCCCAGCGTGGACGTGAGCGGCAAGAACGTGCTCGCCGGACTGGGCAAGCCCATTGCCAAGGGCAAGGTGAAGAAGAAACTGAAAAAGGCCTTCAAGAAGATTGGCCTGAACAAGGCGCGCCCGCAGTTCACCTTCAACGAGGACGGCACTTGCGCCATCAGGCTGCTGGGCGTCAACATCAACGGCACTTTTAACTACAACCCCGATACCGAGAAAATCTCCCTCAAGTGGCACGGGGTGCCGTTGAATGCCCGGCTCAGGCGCGACGGCAACAAGAAACTCCACCTCACCTTTGACTCCGACAAACTGCTCAAACTGTTTTCGCTCACGAGCCGCATCAGCGACAGCTCCACGCTCAAAGCCCTCGCCTTTCTCACCGAGTATTACGATGACGTGATGGTTGGCTTTGAGTTAAAGCGTTAATTTGCAATTGATTACAAGACGCTAATTTGCACGCTTATTACTGATAATCTCTAATTCTCACCTCGATGCCGCTGTCCTTGAGCAGGTCGGCGACTTGCTGGATGTCGGTCTCGCCGTAGTGGTAGGGGAACAGTACCTTGGGCTTTACCGCCAGGGCTGCTCGGGCGCACTGCTCGGGCGTCATCGTGAACGGCAGGTTGCACGGCAGGAAGGCCACGTCAATGTCCTTCACGGCCTCCAGTTCGGGAATATCCTCGGTGTCGCCGGCGATGTAGATGCGCATGCCGTCAATGGTGAGGACAAAGCCGTTGTCGCGCCCCCTGGGGTGGAACTGCTGCTTGTCAGGAGCGGTGTTATAGGCGGGAACGGCCTCAACGAGCCATCCGTCGGCAGTCGTGAGCGTGTCGCCGTTGGCCATCGCGTCACACTTGCCCAACCGGGCCTGGCAGGCGGCGTTGGCAACGATTTGCGTGCCCGGCTTGGACAGCAGGCCAATCGCCGCAGGATCGAGGTGGTCAAAATGCTCATGGGTGACCAGAATAAGGTCTGCCTTGGGCAGCGCCGAGTAGTCCGTCTCGGGCTTTACAGCGGTGGCTACAGGATCTACATACACCCATTTGTCGCCCACCTGCATCCTCACGCTGCCGTGCTTGATGCAATACATCTTCACCGTCGTGCCGCCGGCCGTCTTGAACACATCGCCCGTCTCGGCGCCGCCATTCCCCTGCGCTGTACAGCTGCACAGCGCGCCAACAATCGTCATTGCCATAATCGCTAAAAATTTAAGTTTCATTATCATAAATTTGGGTTTGTGAGTCGCTTTTATGACGCTAAAGATACGCTTTTTTTTCCAATTCAAGCCACATTTTGCAGATTGGCGCGATAAAATCGCTCATCGGCATTATAGTTTTCGGGAAATGTTGTATCTTTGTCACACGATTGTAGAACGACCAAACAACGAGACTACAGATGAAGAAGCATGATGAACTCAAGGTGTTTTGCAAGAACACCAACGAGTATCTGGACATTGATGGCGGCGAGTGCCTGTTAGCGTTGTATGACACCATCAAGCAACGCCTGAACCTGGCGGGCGAAGCAGCGTGTGTGATGGTCAATAACAAGGTGGAGGACATGCGCTATCCCGTGTATGCGCCCAAGCACATTGATTTTCTCGACATTACCGACAATGCTGGCTACCGCGTGATGACGCGCTCGCTGTGCATGGTGCTGTACAAGGCGCTCAACGACCTGTACCCCGGCAAGCGCCTGTGCATCCAGCACAGCATCAGCAACGGCCACTATTGCCAAATCAAGCACGAGGAGGATTTCCTCACCGCCGAGGTGGTCGAGAAACTCAAGCAACGCATGGCCGAAATCATTGACCAGGACATCCCCTTCATCCGCCGCGAGCGCCTCACCGCCGACGTCATCGAGATGTTCCGCAAGCAGGGCTTGCGCGACAAGGTGCGCCTGCTCGAGTCCGCCAACCAACTCTATACCGTATTCTACAAACTCGACGACATTGTTGACAGCTTCTATGGCCCGCTGGTGCCCTCCACCGGCATGCTCAAGGTGTTTGACCTGGTGCCCTACGAGCAGGGTATGCTGCTGCTGGGTCCCGACCGCAAGGACATCGCCAAGCCCGCCAAATGCGAACCGCAGCCCAAGCTGTTTCATGCGTTTACCGACTACATCGACCTCAACAAGATTATCCGCGTGGGTGACGTGGGCGAACTCAACAACGCCATCAGGGGAGGCCACGCTGCCATCCTCATCAATGTCATCGAGGCCCTGCACAACAAGCATTTTGACCAAATAGCCGACGAAATCGCACGCCGCTACCGTCAAGGCGGCGCACGCGTGGTGCTCATCGCTGGCCCGTCGTCAAGCGGCAAGACCACCTCGTCCAAGCGACTGGCTATCCAACTGATGGCCAATCACATTATTCCCAAGGTCATCGAGCTGGACAACTACTTTGTGGACCGCACACGCACGCCGCGCCAGCCCAACGGCGACTACGACTACGAGTCGCTCTATGCCCTCGACCTGGAGCAGTTCAACAAGGACGTCACCGACCTGCTCGCGGGCAAGGAGGTGGATATGCCCACCTTCAACTTCAAGACCGGCGAGCGCGAGTACAACGGCAAGAAGATGCACCTCGAGAAGAACGACATCCTGCTCATGGAGGGCATCCACGGCCTGAATCCCGAACTCACCAGCCTCATCCCCGATGACCAGAAGTTCCGCCTCTTTGTGTCGGCGCTCACCACCCTCAACATCGACGACCACAACTGGATAGGCACCTACGACAACCGACTGCTGCGCCGCATCATTCGCGACCACAAGTACCGCGGCTGCGGCGCCTATGACACCATCAAGCGCTGGGCCAGCGTCCGCGCGGGCGAGGAAAAGTGGATCATGCCTTTCCACGAGAATGCCGACGCCATGTTCAACTCGTCGCTGCTGTTCGAGCTGTCGGTGATGAAGAACTACGCCCTGCCGCTGCTACAGCAGGTGCCCAGCAACACGCCCGAGTACTCCGAGGCCACACGCCTCATGAAGTTCCTCAGCTACTTCGAGCCACTTGACGAGAAGGATATCCCCAGCACGAGCCTGCTGAGGGAGTTCCTGGGCGGCAGCAGTTTCCACTATTAACCCGAACCCAATAAAATTTTCATAACCACTCAAAATTCAGCCTCTCAATGAGCCAAATCACTTTAAGTGCCCAGAACGAACAACCCAGCGGACAGCACGTGTCGCTCGAGGAGTTCTGCGGCACTATCAGGCGCATGGAGTCGCAGGGCCAGGATGGCATCTCGTTGTTCAACGATGTCATCTCGCAGGGCTTTGCTCCCGACCTCATCGCCGAAGACGAGTACCAGCACAGCCGCCGTCTGGAGCGCATCACCACCGAGATCACCCGCCGTTTCCACCAGGAGGGCATGCGCGTTGTCCTCGTCGCCGGGCCCTCGTGCTCGGGCAAGACCACCACGTCGCGATTCCTCACCCACATGCTGCTCGACAACGGCATCCAGCCCTGCGTCGTCTCGCTTGACAACTACTTCCTCAACCTGGACCAGCGGCCCCTCGACGCCAACGGCAACATCGACTATGAGTCGTTCTACGGCCTCGACGTCAAGCAGCTGGGGCACGACGTGGCCAGCCTGCTCGCCGGCGACCAGGTGTCAATGCCCACCTACGACTATGTCAAGGGCGAGCGCACCTACCGCGGCAACACGCTCAAACTCGACAGCAACAGCCTCCTCTTCCTCGAGGGACTGCACGCGCTCAACCCCCAACTCGTGCCCAACATCGACGACGAAATCAAGTTCAAACTCTTTGTCACCGCCCAGGCAACCATCTACTGCGGCGACCAAATGGGCCTGCAGGAACACGACAACCGCCTGCTGCGACGCATCTACCGCGACTACAACAGCCGAGGCGCCAGCGCCTTGCAGACGCTCCAGTGGTGGCCTGGCGTGCTGCGCGGCGAGCACATGTGGATTCTGCCCTTCGCCAGCCACGCCGATGCCTGGTTCAACACATCCATGGTATTTGAATTCTCGGCTATCAAGCCGCGCGTCACCCAACTGCTGCACGAGGTGCCCGAGAGCGAACCCAACGAATACAAGATTGCCAAACGCCTGGCGGCGCTGCTCGACCGCATCGCGGCACTCAGCCACGACGACTTCGTTGCCATCGCCCCCAAGCGCAAATTCCTCCTCAGCAACGACGGGAAATAAGGCGCAAAGAGAAGTTAAGAAGAAATAATTCAAGCAATTATTATGGTATTACTGCTATCACACTATGGCAACGACTCAGCGATATATGGCACGTTAGGCATGTGTCTGGCTATTGCCTTTTTTGCATTCTATCTCTTTCTGTGCTGGCTGGTAGGCAGGTATGCCAAAAGACATGGACGCAGTTTTTGGGGATTTTTCCTGTTAAGCATCTTTATTAATCCGTTGTTTGGATTCATCGTTGCCGCTATCTTTGGCGGAGAAACCGAGAAACAAAGAATGAAACGCATCAAATTGGAAACGGAGTACCGCATGCAGCTTGAGGAACAATACCGACAACAACACCAAGCGCAGCCTCAAACTCCACCCCCATTCAACGAAGAGGGGACAGAGCAGTAATCTCACTGCTCTATTTCACTAATGTTAGCTCAATCTACTTTTTGAGTGAACTTGCATTTAGGATAGTTGGAGCAGCCATAAAACTTTCCATACTTTCCCAAACGAAGAACCAATGTTCCGCCACATCGAGGACAAATCCCTGCTTTTATCTTGCTCTGCACAGCATCGACATGCTGTCTAACGTTTTGTTTGTGAGATTTTCGTTCTGACTTGTCATCAATGTTTGCGTCGATTATTGAACTACACAATTCCTCAACTTGCTCGCTGTCAAACACAACCGCGTCATATCGCTTTATCGTTTTGCATAGTCCTGGAATATATCCAACATGAGTTTTGCCGTCTCCTTTTATGCGCAGTGTGGCAGACGATGAAAATGCGATGATTGAAACAAAATGATTGCTCGCATAATTGGGGAGTAGTTCCTTCAATGCTATGATGTGGCCATTGTTTTGCCGAATAGGATTGGATAAACTGTATTTATTCCCCCATATATTCTGTGTCCAGTTTCCACTATTGGCACCACCGGTGATAATGCCTTTATAGTTTTTTGTTTCAATCACAAAAATGCCATATTGTGAAACAACAATAGGGTCGATCTGCGTTGTTCCCCAACATGTCTTAAGTATTATATTATTGAAGATGTGATAGTCGTTTTTGTTGAGCAACAGCAACATGGCGCTTGATTTCTTCTCGCCAAAATATCCCTTGATGTTTGGCCCATTTATGGCAAGAAGAACAATTATTGCAATTATTACAACGGCTATCAATATACCATAAAAGGCACCCATGCAATCACTCCTCGTCGGGGTCGCTCACGACCTGGAAGTCCTTGTCCTTGTCCTCATATTCCTCGGCCCAGTATTCGTCGCTCCACTGCTTGCTGCCCGAATCCACCATCTTGCCGCCGGCGTCGGGGGCCTCGTCGGGTTCGTCGTCCTCGGCGCCAAAGATGAACTCGTCCTCGGCACGCTCGCGGTGGCGGTCGTCAAGGTCGTGCTGAGTGAGCGTCTCGGGAATGCGGTTGCGCTCGTCGTTGATGGTGCGCCACAGCAGGTCTTTGAGTTCGGTGAGGCCCATCTGCGCCACGCTCGAGATGAACACGCTGGGCACCTCGTCGGGCACCTCGGGGCGCATCTGCTCGATGAGTTCGTTGTCAAGCATGTCGCACTTGGTGATGGCGAGCACGCGGGGTTTCTCGACCAGGTCGGGGTTAAAGGTCTCCAACTCGTGGCACAGGATGTCGTACTCCTTGCGGATGTCGTCGCTGTCGGCAGGCACCATGAACAGCAGCACCGCGTTGCGCTCGATGTGGCGCAAGAAGCGCAGTCCCAGTCCCTTGCCCTCGCTGGCACCCTCGATGATGCCGGGGATGTCGGCCATGACAAACGACTGCATGCTGCGGTAGGACACGATGCCCAGATTGGGTTCGAGGGTGGTGAAGGGGTAATTGGCAATCTTGGGCTTGGCGGCCGAAATCACGCTCAGCAGCGTTGATTTGCCCGCGTTGGGAAATCCCACGAGGCCCACGTCGGCCAGCAGCTTGAGTTCGAGGATAACGGCCTTTTCGATGCCGCGCTCGCCCGGCTGGGCAAAACGCGGAGTCTGGCGCGTCGCCGTCTTGAAGTGCTGGTTGCCCAGGCCGCCGCGGCCGCCGCGCAGCAGGCGCACCACCTGCCCGTCCTGCGTCACGTCGCACAGGAATTCGCCCGTCTCGGCGTCATACACCGCCGTGCCGCAAGGCACCTCGATGGTGCGGTCCTCGCCGTCCTTGCCGGTACACTGGTTCTCGCTGCCGGCCTGTCCGTCGGTGGCGAACACGTGGCGCTGGTACTTGAGGTGGATGAGCGTCCACAAGTTGCGGTTGCCTTTCAGATATATGTGGCCGCCGCGGCCGCCGTCGCCGCCGTCGGGACCGCCCTTGGGCACATACTTGGCGCGGTGAAGGTGAGCCGATCCGGCGCCGCCCTTGCCACTGCGGCACAGGATTTTCACATAGTCGATAAAATTGCTTTCAGCCATAATGTCGTGGTGATTTTTTATTTTGGCTGCAAAGGTAGCAAGTTTTTGGGAAAAATCACTACCTTTGCCATCATTAAGCGACACAAAAACAACGATAATGCTATGATACTGAATTCTGTCACTTGGACCGCGAGCCCCAACATGTTTGAAGGCTTTGTCACCGTGCGCTGGTACGGGCTCATGTTTGCCATCGGGTTTATCGTGGGCTATGAAATCGTCAACCGCATCTTCCGCCACGAGGGCGCCCGCGAGAGTTGGGTGGGACAACTGTTTGTCTATGTGGTGGTGGCAACGGTCGTGGGCGCCCGGCTGGGGCATGTCTTTTTCTACGACTGGGGCTACTACTCGCAGCATCTGTCCGACATCCCCAAGATATGGGAGGGCGGCCTGGCGAGCCACGGCGGTGTCATCGGCATCCTCATCGCCATTTGGCTGTACAGCCGCTGGGTGACGCGCAAGCCCATGCTGTGGACGCTCGACCGCCTGGTGGTGCCTGTGGGATTTGTCGCCGCACTCATCCGCATCGGCAACCTGTTCAACCACGAGATCTACGGCAGCGAGACCACAATGCCGTGGGGATTCAAGTTTGTAACCAACCTGCACCAGTGGATGCAGGGCGGCGAACCGATATTCTCGGCCCCGAGCCACCCCACGCAGATTTATGAGGCCCTGTGCTACCTGTTCATCTTTGCCGTGTGCCTGGTGATGTACTGGCGCTACCGCGCCCAGGAACGCGAGGGACTCATCTTTGGCGTGTTCATGCTGGGTATCTTCATTCCGCGCTTCCTCATTGAGTTTATCAAAAATGTGCAGGAGCCATGGGAAATCGCCATGCGCGACGCCATCGGCCTTGACATGGGCCAACTGCTGAGCCTGCCGTTCATCGTGCTGGGCATCTGGCTCATCATCCGCGCCATGCGCCGCCCGCGCGTGCCGCTGGAGTACCCTGACCGCTTTGCCGATGCCGACAAAAAGAAGAAATGAGCCGATTTCATCGCATAATTTTACCCATAACGGGCGCACTGCTGATGCTGTGTGCCTGCTCAACCAACCGCCACATGACTGCCCATAGTTCATCTGCCGTGTCCATCGACACCGCTGTCGCCGGACTCAATGTCTATTATCCGCAATTCACGCGCATCGGCCTCGTGTGCGGCACCATGCCGTCCAAGCAGGACAAAAGCATCATCTTTTGCGCCGAGGCGGCATTCACCCACGAACTGCTTGACGCATTCGCCCACACCAACATCGACGGCGACCATGTGAGCGGCGGCAAGCGCTATGCGGGAGCCCAGTGCAAGGACAACAGCGGCGCGTTTGCGTTCTACAACGGCCAGTGGGAATTTGTCCGCGGCGACTACAGCGCGATGCTGGACCGCGCCGCGCAGGGTGGGGGAATGGGATTTGGCCAGGCCATTATCATCTATGGCGGCGAGAGCGTGCATCCGTTGTGGCGCAGCGGCGTGAATGAGTACCGCGCCCTGTGCGAGAAGGATGGCCGCCTGTGCATCGCCGACTCGCGCCAGGCTGTGTCCTACGATGAGTTTGTGGCTATGTTAGAGGACTTTGCACCGCGTTATGCGCTCTACATGGACATGGGTGCCGGCTGGAACCACTCGTGGTGGCGCGACACCGATGGCACGGTGCATGAGATTCATCCTCCCGCCAGCAAGTCAAAATACTGCACCAACTGGATTACTTTCTACAAGTAATTCTACTCCTCTTCAAATGCCCCAAATTTGACAATTTAGTGCTGAAAAATCTAAAAATTCTGATTTTTCAGCACTAAAAAATCATTTTTATCCCGAATTCTTGTGTCAGGTGCCGTTTTTTCCATACCTTTGCCTGTGAAAAAACGACAATTAAGTGCGGAAAAGTATGAAAATTTTGATTTTTCCGCACTAAAAATCAAAATCAAGGGATATGGAGCGAAAATTGACCGAGAGGCTTAAAGCCTGGAAAGAGAAGAAGAACCGGATGCCGCTGCTGGTGAACGGGGCGCGACAAGTAGGCAAAACCTATCTGTTGAAGGAATTCGGCCGCACCTGTTATGACCAATATATCCACATCAATCTGGAGAGCAACCGGCAGGCAAGGGCCATCTTTGAAGAGGACGCTGGGCCACACCGCATGGTTGAATATATTGAGGCACTATCGGGCATTAAGGCCATCAACGGCAAAACACTGATTATCCTTGACGAAATACAGGCCTGTGAACGTGCACTGGCTTCACTTAAAGCCTTTAGGGAAGAGGCCCCGGAACATCACATCGTAGCCGCCGGTAGCCTGCTTGGCGTGGCGCTGCACCACGAGAAATACTCATTTCCTGTAGGCAATGTGGACGAGATGACGCTCTTTCCGCTTGATTTTGAGGAATTCCTGTGGGCACAAGGGGAAAAGTCGCTGGCCGATACTATTCGCCAGCACTATGACAGCAACGAGGTGATGCCCAAAATGCTGCACAATGCCGCACTGGAGTGGTACAGGAAATATCTCGTCATCGGCGGAATGCCGGCCGCCGTCAATGCTTATGTTGAAAGCAACAGCATCCTTGATGCGACCGAGCAGCAACAATATATCCTCAACCAATATGTCGCCGATATGGCAAAATATGCCATGCCAACCACTACGGTCAAAGTGAGGGCGTGCTATAATTCCCTGCCCGCGCAAATGGCCAAGGAAAACAAGAAATTCCAATACAAAGTAGTGCAACGCGGCGGGTCGGCGAGCATTTATGGTGAATCAATCGATTGGCTGCTGTATTCAGGCATAGCACTCAAATGCCAAAAAGTTGACCACGGCCATCTGCCGCTGTCGGTCTATGCCGATCTTCCTGATTTTAAACTCTATATGAGTGACATTGGCCTGCTGACACTCAAGTCTGAAATGCCAAGCAGCATGCTATTGTCACCGATTGCCGATGACAACACATTTATGGGTGGACTGGTCGAAAGTTATGTGGCACAAGCGCTTACAGCCAACGGGCACAGCCTGTACTATTGGCGCAACGACAACAGGGGTGAACTTGACTTTGTCCTCCAGATGGGCGAACAGGTAATTCCCCTTGAAGTAAAGAGCGGAAGGCACACCAGGGCAAGAAGTATGGATATGTTCCGCAAAAAATATAATTGCAATCTTGCAATGAGAATTTCAACCGGAAACTTCGGTCTCGCCAACGGCATCAAGGCAGTACCGTTGTATGCGGTGTTCTGCATATAAATCTTGAATTTACCCCTCCTGGCTGGTCAGGAACTTGACCAATTGGGCAACTGCACGGCCGCGGTGACTGATGCTGTTCTTTTCCTCGCCTGACATCTGAGCAAAGGTGCGGCCGTCGGCCTCAACAGGCTGGAAAATGCTGTCGTAGCCGAATCCGCCTTCACCGTGGCGCTCGGTGAGTATGCGGCCCTCGACCTTTCCCTCAAACATTTGCTCGTCCGCGCCTTGCAGCAGCACCACAGCAGTGCGGAAACGGGCCGTGCGCTGGTCCATCGGCAACCCGTCAAGCAGGCCAAGCACCTTGTCGATGTTGGCCTCGCTGTCATGGCCTGGCCCGGCAAAACGGGCCGAATGCACGCCAGGAGCGCCATTGAGCGCGTCGATTTCAAGCCCCGTGTCGTCGCTGAAGCAGTCATAGCCATAGTGTTCCTTGACATAATGGGCCTTGATTTTGGCATTGCCCTCAAGGTTGTCCGCCGTCTCGGGGATGTCCTCGTGGCACCCTATGTCGACCAAGCCCAGCACCTCGTAATGCTCGCCAATCATCTGGCGCAACTCGGACAATTTGTGCGCGTTATTGGTCGCAAAAACAATCTTTTTTCTCGATTCCATCGAATATAACGGGTATTTTTTATTACCTAAAAACGGCAATAGGCAACTCAAAACAAGTTGTCTATTGCCGTGGTTGGTTGATATGGTTATACTACCACATTGACAATTTTGTTGGGCACGACAATCACCTTTTTGGGTTCCTTGCCGTCGAGCCAACGCGCCGCACCTTCATCAGTCAAGGCAATGCGCTGAACCTCGTCCTGGGCGGTGCCTGCTGCCACCTCAATGTTGTAGCGGGGCTTGCCGTTGAACAGCACGGTATATTTCACCGTCGATTCCTTGAGGTATTCCTCGTTCCACTGGGGCCACTCGGCGTCACACACGGTGGTGTCGCGGCCGAGCACATGCCACAGTTCCTCGCTGATGTGCGGGGCAAACGGGGCAAGGAGCACTACGAGCGGCTCAAACACCTCACGGGCATGGCACTTCATGGTGGTCAACTCGTTGACGCAAATCATGAACGCAGCCACCGATGTGTTGTAACTGAATGTCTCAATATCGCCTGTCACCTTCTTGATGAGTTTGTGCACCGACTTCAGCGCCTCGGGTGCCGCCTTCTCGTCGGTCAACTGCATATTGTCACCCTTATAGAACAGTGCCCACAGGCGCTTCAGGAAGCGGTTCACGCCGTCAATGCCGTTGGTGTCCCACGGCTTGCTGGCTTCAACGGGACCCAGGAACATCTCATAAAGGCGCAGCGTATCAGCACCATACTTGTCAACAATATCATCAGGATTCACAACATTGAACATCGACTTGGACATCTTCTCGATGGCCCAGCCGCAGATGTACTTGCCGTTTTCAAGGATGAACTCGGCATCCCTGAACTCGGGCCGCCAAGCACGGAATTTCTCAATATCCAGTGCATCGGCATGAACGATGTTCACATCCACATGGATGGGTGTCACGTCATAGTCTTTCTTGAGATTGAACGACACAAACTTGTTGGTATCCTTGATGCGGTACACAAAGTTGCTGCGGCCCTGAATCATGCCCTGATTGACGAGTTTGCGGAACGGCTCAGGCTCGCAAACGTAACCGTAGTCATACAAGAACTTGTTCCAGAAACGGCTGTAAATCAGGTGGCCGGTAGCATGCTCGGTGCCGCCCACATACAAGTCAACCTGGCGCCAGTATTCATCAGCCTCTTGCGAAACGAGGGCCTCGTCGTTGTGCGGGTCCATATAGCGCAGATAGTAGGCTGACGAACCTGCAAAACCGGGCATGGTGCACAATTCCAGAGGATAACCGTCGGCAGTCACCCAATTCTTGGCGCGACCAAGGGGCGGTTCACCGGTTTCGGTGGGCAGGAACTTGTCTACCTCGGGCAACTGCAGCGGCAGTTCTTTCTCATCGAGCGCCTGAGGCTGGTTGTCGCCGTCATAATAGATGGGGAACGGCTCGCCCCAATAGCGCTGACGGCTGAAAATGGCATCACGCAGGCGATAATTCACCTTCACACGGCCAATACCCTCGCGCTCAATATATTCCTTGGTCTTGGCAATAGCTTCCTTGACCTGCAGACCATTGAGTTGCAGGCGCTCGTTCGACGAGTTGGCCATAATACCCTCCTTGGCGTCAAAACTCTCCTCGCTCACGTCGGCGCCTTCGATCAGCGGAATGATGGGCAAGTCAAAGTGCTTGGCAAACGCATAGTCGCGGCTGTCGTGAGCAGGAACAGCCATGATGGCGCCCGTGCCATAGCCAGCCAGCACATAGTCGCTGATGTAGATGGGAATATTCTTTCCAATGATGGGATTGACGGCATAACTGCCGGTGAACACGCCGCTCACCTTCTTCTCAATCATGCGCTCACGCTCGGTCTTGTGCTTCACCTCGTCGAGATAAGCATCGACAGCGGAACGCTGGTCATCTGTTACAACATCCTCTACATAAAGGCTCTCAGGGGCCAAAACCATAAAAGTCACGCCAAAAATGGTGTCGGCACGCGTGGTAAAAATCAGCAGGCTCTTGTCGCTGTCAGCCAGCTTGAACGTCATTTCGGCACCCTCGCTGTAGCCAATCCAGTTGCGCTGGGTTTCCTTGATAGAATCGGTCCATTCTACAGTTTCCAAGTCACGCAGCAGACGTCCGGCATAAGCCGACACGCGCAGGCACCACTGGCTCATCATTTTTTGCTCAACGGGATAGCCGCCGCGGATTGACACGCCCTCGCTCACCTCATCGTTGGCGAGTACCGTGCCCAACTTGGCGCACCAGTTCACCATCGTATTGCCCCGGTAGGCGATGCGGTAGTTCATCAGCGTTTCGCTCTGCTGGGCGGGAGTCATGGCATTCCACTGCTCGGCGGTGAAAATGTCGCTGCTGCCGGTGTGGGCGTTGCAGCCCTCGGTGCCGTGTTTCTCGAAGTGGGCTACGAGTTCCTCGATGGGGCGGGCCTTGTCAAGCGCCGTGTTGTAATAACTCTTGAACATCTGCAGGAATGCCCACTGTGTCCACTTGTAGTACTTGGGGTCACAGGTGCGCACCTCACGGTTCCAGTCATAGCAGAAACCTATTTTGTCCAACTGTTCGCGGTAGCGCTTGATATTCTGCTCGGTCGTCACCTCGGGATGCTGACCGGTCTGTATGGCGTACTGTTCGGCGGGCAGGCCATAGGCGTCATAGCCCATGGGATGCAGCACATTGAAGCCGCGCAAGCGCTTGTAGCGGGCAAAAATGTCGCTGGCGATGTATCCCAGGGGATGCCCCACATGCAGGCCTGCGCCCGAGGGGTAGGGGAACATGTCAAGCACATAAAACTTGGGGCGACTCTTGTCAACCTCACATTTATAGGTCTTGTTCTCGCGCCAATACTGTTGCCACTTTTTCTCTATCTCGTTAAAGTTATATTCCATTTCTATAATGTATTGTTTTGGTTTTTACTTGATGATGCCCAGGTTGCGTGAAATGTCGAGCATGCGCTGGATGGGTCTGACGGCGCGCTCGGCGATGTCTTTTTCCACATTGATTTCGGGTGCCATAAACTTAAGGGAATTATACAACTTTTCCAGCGTGATCAATTTCATATATTCACACTCGTTGCACGATTGCTTGTCGTCATCGGGCAAGGCAGGGATAAAAGTTTTCTCGGGACACTTGCGCTGCATCTCAAAGAGAATGCCGCTCTCGGTGCACACGATAAATTCCCTGCACTCATCATTAACGGCAAAGTTAAGCAATGCTTGAGTGGAACCAACCTTATCGGCCACCAGGCGAATTGCCTCGGGACACTCGGGATGAACCAGAATCTTGGCGCCTTGATGCGCTTTCTTGAGTTCAAGCAGTTTGTTGACGCTAAATTTTTCATGCACATGGCATGCGCCATTCCACAACAGCATCTCGCGGCCAGTAATTGAATTGATATATTTGCCCAAATTACGGTCCGGGCCAAAGATGATTTTCTCGTCAGCAGGCAGACTACCCACAATCTCCTTGGCATTGGACGAAGTCACCACCACATCGGTCACCGCCTTGACAGCAGCGCTGGTGTTGACATAACTAACAACGGTATAGCCCGGATGTTCCTTGACAAACTGTTCAAACTCGTCGGCAGGGCAACTGTCGGCCAGCGAGCAGCCCGCGCTCAGGTCAGGCACAAGCACCGTCTTGTCGGGGCACAATATCTTGGCCGTTTCGCCCATGAAGTGGACACCGCACAGCACAATGACAGGCGCATCGGTCTGTGCCGCCAACTGAGCCAAGGCAAGGCTGTCGCCAATGTAATCGGCAATCTCCTGAATCTCGGGACGCTGATAATAGTGCGCCATGATCACCGCATTGCGCTCCTTCTTGAGGCGAAGAATTTCTTCTTTTAGGTCAATGCCTTCCTCGATGGGCGCATCGACATATCCTTTTTCAACATTCATATTATATTTATATTGGTTTTTATTTTTATTAAAACTTTTATTTATGATGATGATTATAGCCTGTCAATTGTGTTGATAACTTGTTTTGCTATATTTGCGTCTCAGCGGTTATCAACGCCTTTTTGCAGTTATTGACCTGTTATTGACATGCCTAATTGCTGTTTTATAAGGATTTCACTACATTATTAACAAGCTGTAAACAATCCGCAAAGTTAATAAATATTTGCCTCATAGGTTGTCAAATCATGACGAAAACCGTGTTAATACAGCAATAAAAAAATGTTACTAATAAATTTGGACTTTTCAACGATTCAATTAAGCAACATTGATTTCGTTTTGTCAAGTCAATTTTATCAAAAATTATTGTTCAGTTATCAACACTTATTGACAGGGTTATCAACAGGCTTTGTTCTCATCCTGTTTACCCTTATACAACGTATAAGGTATTTCAAAAAAACTAATAGCCAATGGTTAAAAACTAATGACTTTTGTCGTACCTTTGCACCATGTCACAAAAGAAATCAATGCTCGAACTGCACCGCGTGGGTGTGGAGGAATATAAAAAGGTGGAAAAACTGCCCGTGACGGTAGTGCTTGATAACGTGCGCAGCGAGATGAACGTGGGCTCGGTGTTGCGCACCGCCGATGCGTTTCTCATCGAGCAGGTGATACTGTGCGGCATCACGCCTGCGCCGCCCAAGTCCGAAATTCACAAGACGGCGCTCGGTGCCGAGGACTCGGTGCCATGGAAGCACTTTGACTCCACACTCGATGCCGTGAAGCATCTCAAGGCCCAAGGTTATACCATTGCTTCTGTCGAGCAAGTGCACGACAGTGTGGACCTTGAGCATTTCGACATCCTGCCCGGCCAACGCGTAGCCATCATCATGGGCAACGAGGTCAAAGGCGTGAGTCAGGATGTCGTTGATGCCAGTGACCTGTGTGTCGAGATACCCCAGTTTGGCACCAAACACTCACTCAATATATCCTGTTGCGCCGCAATTGTGATGTGGCATGCCTTTTCCCGTTCACGCAACAAAGCCTGAAAATTCTCGATTATCATTATTTTACACGGCAAAATTTAGTTAAAATGCAAATGTTAAAACAACTCCTGTTTAACATTTGCATTTAGTATAGTTAATTTTGTATTATTGGCTCAATTCATCATCATTATTATTGATTATTAAATGATTAGAGAATATTATGTATAATTTTCGTAATATTTTTGCAAAATATTTCCAAAATTACCAAAAAGATAGAAAAATGCGTTTTTAGTTAAATTTTTGCTTTTGTTTTGCTTGTTTGCAGAACTTTACTTATTTTTGCGTACTTGTAAACCAAGAAAATGAACTGGTTAATGACCTATATAATTTGAGTCACTAAAATCTGTTCACCGTGCGAAAATAACACATTTTTTAACTGTATTAATTAATAAACCACTCATTTATGAAGAAGCTATTTCTGCTGCTGATAGCAATTTGTGCTATCTCTTTGGGCATGAGTGCCCAACAAGTAGTGAAAGGCCAAGTTACTGACGCCACGGGCGATCCGCTCATTGGCGCTACAGTACAGCCCATCGGCGGAGGAAACGGCACGGCTACCGATATCAACGGTGAGTTCACGCTGAATCTTCCGTACAATGTGAAGTCTGTAAAGGTGTCGTATGTGGGTTACACCACCGTCGAACTGCCTGTTCAGCCCAACATGGCAATCACTCTTGATGATTCTGGTACGAACCTTGACGAGGTGATGGTAGTTGCCTATGGTACTGCCAAGAAGACCTCTTACACCGGTTCGGCCGAGGCTGTGACTAACAAGAAGCTGGAGTTGCGTCCTGTCACCGATGCTACCAAGGCCCTCGAGGGCAACGTAGCAGGTCTGCAGGTAACTTCCGCTTCTGGTCAGCCTGGTTCGTCGCCTGTCATCCACGTGCGTGGCTACGGCTCTATCAACGCTGCCAGCACCCCGCTGTATGTTGTCGATGGCGCTCCCTACGATGGTGCCCTGAGCTCGATTAACCCTGCGGATATCGAGTCCATGACCGTCCTCAAGGACGCTTCGGCATCGGCGCTGTATGGCGCCCGCGGTGCTAACGGTGTCGTAATGATTACCACCAAGAAGGGTGTTGAGGGCCGCGCAAACGTGATGTGGCGTTCGACCCTCGGTTGGTCGTCGCGCGCCACCAAGCGCTACCAGACCGTGGACCAGAAGGAGTATGTACAGCTCGTTTATGAAGCACTGCGCAACGGCTATGTCTATGACAACGGCATGAGTTGGAGCGAGGCCGAGGCTCTCGCCCGCCAGTCGCTGGCCGGCAACCTGGGCGGTGAGCAGTACAACCCCTTCAAGAACTACACATGGGACCAGCTCATCGACCCCGCTACCGGTCAAGTTCGTGCCGACGCCAACAGCGCTTGGGACGAGGACTGGTATGACAGCGTTATCCGCAACAATGCCTTCCGTCACGAGCACATCCTGCAGGTGACCGGCGGTAACGAGAACACCCAGTACCTGATGTCGCTCGGTTATTTGAATGAGGACGGTATCCTCAAGACCACCAACTACGAGCGTTACACTGGCCGTGCCAACATCAACTCGCAGATTACCGATTGGTTGGCTGCCAGCATCAACACTTCGTTGGCTCACTCGGTTTCCAACTTCAGTGACTACGACGGCACCAGCACCTCCAACGTGTGGTACACCGCTCAGTTCATCAACCCGCTGTTCCCCGTCAACCTCAAGAACATCGACGGCACCGACCTGCTCGACAGCGAGGGCAACATCCAGTATGACTGGGGTGAGCCCACCGCTTACGGCACCCGTCCCGGCTCGCTCAGCGACTTCTCGTCGCTCGGCATGCTCATGCTCGACAAGGCTTACACCAAGCGTGATGTGGCTGGTCTGCGCACCGGCATCGTCCTGGGCAGTGACCTGGCCAAGTATGGCTGGCGCCAGGGTATCAAGTTTGCTGTCAACTTCAGCATGGACTACAACAATGCCAACTACATGAACTACATGAACGCCCAGCATGGCAACCAGGCCAACGCTGGCGGTCTCATGGAGAAGACCAACTCGCGCACCCAGAGCTACACCTTCAACCAGTTGCTGACCTGGGATCGCTCCTTCGGCGACCACACCATCGGCCTGTTGGCAGGTCACGAGTGGTATGCCTACAACTTCCAGTACCTGTTGGCCGGCAAGACCAACCTGGTATCGGGCATTTACGAGCTGCGCCCCGGCACCACCCTGCTCGAGGCTGACTCTTACAGTGACAACTACCGCATCGACTCCTGGCTGGGACGTGCCAACTACAACTACGCTGGCCGTTACTTCCTGTCGGGCTCGCTGCGTCAGGACAAGTCGTCGCGCTTCCACCCCGACCACAACAAGGGCACCTTCTGGAGTGTCGGCGCCAACTGGCGTGTCAGTGGCGAGGAGTTCATGAAGAACATCCACTGGATCAACAACCTGTCGGTTAAGGCCAGCTATGGTGAGCAGGGCAACGACATGCTCTCCACCTACTATGCTTGGCAGAGCCTCTATAGCCTTGAGTGGAGCAACGCCACCAACATCGGCGCGCTCATCAGCTCGCTCGAGAACCAGGATGTATCTTGGGAGAAGAGCAAGAACTTCAACGCTGGCTTTGACGCTATCCTGTTCAACCAGCGCATGCAGCTCAATTTTGAGTACTACCACCGCAAGACCACCGACATGCTGCTCAACCGCCCCATGGCGCTCTCGACTGGCTTCAGTGGCTACACCGCCAATGTGGGTGACATGCTCAACCAGGGTGTTGAGGGCTCGATTCGCGTGACGCCCGTCCGCACCGCCGACTTTGAGTGGAACATCACCGCCATGGCAACCCTCAACAGGAACAAGGTGCTCCGTCTCACCGACGAGGCTCCCGAACTGATCTCTGGCGTTCGCGTCATCAAGAAGGACATGCCCATCTACACATATTATATGTGCAAGAGCGCAGGTGTTGACCCCTCGACGGGTGCTCCCCTGTACTGGGCTTACAAGACCGACGACAATGGCGAGATGATTGCCGGCAGCGAGTACATCACCGATGACTACAGCACTGCTGCCAACTGCAAGTACTATCAGGGTAGCCGTCAGCCCGACATTTACGGTTCGGTAGGCACCGACTTCTCGTGGAAGGGCCTGACGCTCAGCGTCCTCGGCACCTACTCGATTGGTGGCAAAATCTACGACAGCCTGTATGCCAGCCAGATGGACCTGTGGTACCTGAGCTCGACCTGGAACACCAACATGCTGCGCCGCTGGCAACAGCCCGGTGATGTCACCGACGTTCCCCGCGTGGGCATCGCTTCCTCGATTCTGCACACCGACCGCTACCTCATCGATGCAAGCTACTTTGCCATCAAGAACATCACGCTGTCTTACGCTCTGCCCACCAATTGGGTGAACAAGCTTGGCATGACCGGTGCACGCATCTTTGGTTCGGTTGACAACCTTGCTCTGTGGTCGCACCTCGACGGTATGGATCCCCAGTACAACTTCTCGGGCGGTACCGACTATGACTACAGCCCCAACAAGACCTACACCGTTGGTCTTGAGTTGAACTTCGGCAAGACTTATGCAACCGCTGCTCCCGCAGTCAATGTTGACCTGCTCAACAACCAGATCAACGACCTGCGCTCGCAGCTCGCAGCCGCCGAGCAGGCTGCTGCCGATGCTAATGGCCGTCTGGCACAGCTCCAGGGCGACCTGGATGTCGCTAACCGCGCCCTCCAGAACTGCCGCAACGACCTCAACGCTGCCAAGAACGCCGCTCCCAAGGTGGTGGACAACAGCGCCAAGTACATGAACGTGCTCGTTCACTTCCCCGTGGGCAAGAGCGCTATCGCTGCCGACCAGCGCGCCAACGTTGAGCGCGTGGCTAACTACCTGAAGAGCCACCCCGAGGCCACCTGCACCATCAACGGCTATGCATCGCCCGAGGGTGACAAGGACCTGAACATCCGTCTCGCCAACCAGCGTGCTGCAAGCGTGAAGGACATGCTCATCAACAAGTACGGTATCAAAGCCAACCGCATCAACGCACAGGGCCAGGGTATCAGCAACATGTTTGACGAATTGAGCTGGAACCGTGTTTCGATTTGCGAAATCGTTGTGAAGTAATTTCGGGACTACGCGTTTAAACAACTTTCAACACATTTATAATAAGATATCAATATGAAAAAGATATTTAAATATTTGTTTATCGGCGCATTTGGCCTGCTCACGCTTTCGTCATGCTCCAGTGACATGCTTGAGACCGAGCCCACCGACTCGATGTCGGGCTCGACCTTCATGAGCGACGCTACCAAGGCGCTTGTGCCCCTCAATGGTATCTACCGTTCGATGTACACTGCCGGTTGGTCTACCGACGGCAACAACTCGCACCAGTGCTTTGGCATCAGCGCCTACAATCTGATGGCCGAGGTCATGGGCGATGACTTCATCATGGGCGATCAGGGCTCGGGTTGGTTCTGGTTCGATGCTGTGTACAATGTAAAGACCCGCTACACCAGCATCGGTTGGCGCAGCTATGACCTCTGGAATGCTTACTACACCTGGGTTTCCAACGCCAACTACATTATTGCCGGCGAGGAGACTATGCAGGGCAGCCCCGAGGATGTAGGTTATGTGCTTGGTCAGGCTTACGCCATCCGCGCTTACTCCTACTTCATGCTGTCTCAGATTTTTGCCCGCACCTACAAGGGCCACGAGAGTGACCCCTGTGTACCCCTCTACACCGAGCCCACTTTCACCAGCACCACCGGTCAGCCCCGTGCTTCGGTTGCCGATGTTTACAAGCAGATTGACGCCGACCTGGTCAAGGCTGTTGAGTATCTGGCCAAGTCGCCCGCACAGCGCGAGCCCAGCCACATCAGCTATGCTGTGGCTCTGGCCCTTCAGTCTCGCGTCGCTCTTGTCGAGGAAGACTGGAACACCGCGCTCAACACTGCCAAGGCTGCCATCGCCGCCAGCGGCAAGAGGATTATCCCCGTTTCGTCGTTTGCCGGTGTCAACAGTGTTGATGCAGGCAACGTGATGTGGGGTGCCAAAATCGTGAGCGACCAGTCGGGCATGTATGCCTCGCTCATGGCTCACATGACCACCGATGTTGCTTACGGACAGAATGCTCCCAAGCAGATTTCCACCGAGCTCTACAGCAAGATGGGCAATGCCGACGCACGCCGTGCTTGGTGGGATCCCGAGGATGCTACCTATTCCACCGGCGGTTACATCCAGCGCAAGTTCGCTTTCTCCAACATTCCTACTTGGGAGGCCGACTATGTGTGGATGCGCGTCGAGGAAATGTACCTCACCGCCGCCGAGGCTGCTTGCCACCTGGGCCAGGATGCCGTTGCCAAGGAATACCTCATGGCACTCATGAGCCAGCGTGACGCTAACTACACCTGCAACAAGACCGGCAATGCGCTGGGCAAACTCACCACCGACCTCACCGGCTCGCTGCTTGAGGAAATCCTCGTTCAGCGCCGCATCGAGCTGTGGGGCGAGGATGGCCGCATCTACACCATCCGTCGCTTGCACCAGGGCTTCGTTCGCACCGAGGCTATGGGATGGCCCTCGTCGGCTCTTGTGACCAATCACGCTACCAATGACCCCGAGTGCTATGCTTGGGTACTCACCATCCCCCAGGCCGAGTTTGACGGCAATGTGAACATGGATGCCTCTAAGGACCAGAATCCCATTGGTGACTACAAATAATCTTTCATCTTAAAAATGATTTGAATTATGAAATTAGCAAAATATATTTTAGGATTGGCTCTCGTTGCTGGCAGCTTTGCGCTCACCAGCTGCGACCAGGAGAACGAAGGCGCCATCTATGAGCCCCAGTATATGAACGTCACGTTCATGACCCCCAGTCAGTACACGATGACCGGCGAAAGCTCAATTACCGTGCCTGTTGCTGTCTCGCGTGCCATGACCAATGGCGAGTACACCGCCACCGTTGAGATGGCCGATGCCACCCCGGGCATGAGCCTCAAGAACCAGCAGGTTACCTTCGCCAACGGCGAGGGCATGGCCTATGTTTATGTTGTGGTTTCCAATATGGACAAGGGCGCTACCTACACCTGCACGCTCAACCTCACGGGGGTAGCCGATACCAAGAATCCTGACTTCGGCGAGCAACTCACCTCCACCTCAATCGAAATTCTGTGTGACTACAACTGGATTCCGGCAGGTATCGCCGAGTTCACCGACTACACTTGGTATGATCCTCCCATGACTGCCAACATTCCCGTCGAGAACGCCGAGGGCACCAACATGTATCGCATCGTTTCGCCCCTGTTCTATCTCTACAATGGTTATGAGGACAACCCCGACAAGAGCAACTTCAACTTTACCCTCAATGCCGATGGCAGCATTGACTTTGCCGAGGGTGGATTCCTCAACTGGTGGGGCTATGTCGGCTACTACGTGCCCAGCGACTATCCCAGTTACTGCTTCATTGCACAGGACGGCAACACCTACGACGTCAACTTCTTGCTGCTCAACGGCAGTGACCTCTACACTGGCGGCGAGTTCGTCTTCACCTGGAACAGGTAATCATCCATGATTTGCCCCACTGCCTGCAACAGGGCAGTGCAATAACTTTCACCGCAAGGGCGGGCGCTCCCAAACCAACGGAGCCGCCCGCCCTTCGTTTTTTGCGCCACGGGGCGTTTTGTCCCCATCAAATTGGGTGAAAATGAGAAACAATCACTAAATTTGCATCCGGAAAAACCTGAAAAACCCAAAGTGGTACTTGTGATTTTACAGGAAAATCCCAAGCAGGACAAGATTTTTTTACGTCGGCCTTGGGCTGGCAGGTTTAACGCTTTGTAATCGATGATTGTCAGGACCATAGCAGCCGCGGTGAGCGGCATCGACGCCATCCGGGTCGATGTCGAGGTATCGGTGGACTTCGGCTCGGCCTATGCCATCGTCGGCCTGCCCGATGCCGCCGTCAAGGAGAGCGCCGAGCGCGTGCGCTGCGCCGTCGGGCAGGCCGGCTATCGTTTTCCGGGCAAGGCGGTTGTCGTCAATCTCTCGCCTGCCGACGTCCGCAAGGAGGGCTCGGCCTATGACCTGCCCCTCGCCGTGGGCATTCTCGCCGCCGATGAGCGCATTTCGGCCGACAAACTGGGGCGTTACATGCTCATGGGCGAACTGTCGCTTGACGGCAGCCTAAGGCCCGTCAAGGGCGCCTTGCCCATGGCCATTCTGGCGCGCGAGTTGAAACTCGATGGCTTTATCGTGCCTAAAGCCAATGCGCTTGAAGCCGCCGTGGTCAACAACCTGGACATCTATGGCGTGGAGACGCTGCAGCAGGTGGTGCGCTTTCTCAACGGCGAACAGCCGCTCACGCCCACCGTCGTGGACACCCGCGCCGAGTTTGCCAAGGCGCAGGGTGTCTTCCCCTACGACTTCGCCGAGGTCAAGGGGCAGGAAAATGTGAAACGCGCCTTCGAGGTCGCCTGCGCCGGCGGGCACAACATTCTTTTGATTGGCAGCCCCGGTTCGGGCAAGTCGATGATGGCCAAGCGCTTGCCGTCTATCATGCCGCCGCTCACGCTGGGCGAGGCGTTGGAGACGACCAAAATCCACAGCGTGGCGGGCCGCCTGCCGCAGGGCACCACGCTGATGACCGTGCGCCCCTTCCGCGCCCCGCACCACACCATCTCGCCCGTGGCCCTCGTTGGCGGCGGCTCCTGGCCCACGCCGGGCGAAATCAGCCTGGCGCACAACGGCATCCTGTTCCTTGACGAACTGCCTGAGTTCAATCGCTCCGTTTTGGAGGTGATGCGGCAGCCGTTGGAGGATAGGATTATCTCGATTTCGAGGGCTAAATATAGTACCGAATACCCCGCGTCGTTTATGCTGGTGGCGTCGATGAATCCGTGCCCTTGCGGGTACTATGGGCACCCCAAAAAGAAATGCGTCTGCAACGAGTACCAGCGCACGCACTACATGAGCAAGATTTCGGGGCCGCTGCTGGACCGCATCGACCTGCAGATCGAGGTCCAGCCCGTCGATTTCGACCAGATGTCCAGTAAGGCCCCGGGCGAACCCAGCGCTGCCATCCGCCAACGCGTCATTGCCGCGAGGATGCTGCAGGAGCGCCGCTTCAAGGATGAACCCGGCATCCACTGCAACGCCCAGATGACCCCGTCACTGCTGCACAAATACGCCGAGCCCAACGCCGCCGGCCTGGAGAAGCTGCGCGACGCCATGGAGCGCATGAACATGAGCGCGAGAGCCTACGACCGCATCCTCAAGGTCGCCCGCACCATCGCCGACCTGGAGGGAGCCGAATCAGTGCTCCAGCACCACATCATGGAAGCCATCGGCTACCGCAACCTCGACCGCAGCAACTACTTCGGAAACATCCAGTAATCCCCAAATTTGACCGAATTTGGGGATTATAATCACTAAATTTGGTATAAATTTGGGGATTAGGGAGTGTTTCTCTACTTTTGCAATCGAAAATAACGATGTGAATATGATACATCGAATTGTGCAAAAAAATCCCTATCTTTGCTCCATGACTGACAAAGCATTATATCCCCAACTGCTGGAGCAGTTGAAGGCCCTGATTGAGGGCGAGAGCAACCGTGTGGCGGTGCTGTCCAATGCGGCGGCGCTGCTGCACGATGTGATGGACTACTTTTGGGTGGGCTTCTACCTCGTCGATGGCGACGAACTTATCTTGGGTCCCTTCCAGGGCCCGATTGCGTGCTTCCACATCAAGCGGGGCCGCGGCGTGTGCGGCACGGCATGGGACCAGGCCCGCACGCTCGTCGTGCCCGACGTCGAGGCCTTCCCCGGCCACATTGCGTGCAGCAGCCTCTCGCGCTCCGAGATTGTGGTGCCTGTGTATGACGCCAGCCACAGCACCATTGTGGGCGTCCTCGACATCGACAGCAAAGAATTGGCAGCGTTTGACGAAACCGACAAACGCTGCCTTGAGCAGATTGTTGAGGTTATATCAAGGGCCGTGTTTTAATAGGCCCCGGTATATTCTGAGTCGTCATAAATGACAATGAGCGCTTCGCCCACCTCGCGCAGCACCGAGTAGTGGATGCCCTCCATCGAGTTCCACACGGCATACAGTTCCAGTCCCTCTTGGGTACCCATGGCGCACATAATGCCGGGCAGGCGGTACCAGGTGTCGTCGATGTCGCTGCCCCAGTTCTTGTCCACCCAGCTCGGGCCATAGGCTTCGACGGGCGTTGACTCGGTCATTGTTGACGCCACTTCGCCCTCGGCGATGCACACCAGCGCGTTCACGCAGTAGCCGCCGCGCGGTTCAAACAGCACCTGGTAGAAGTGCCGCTCGGCAACTTCGATGTCCGCCAGCCATTGTATCTGGCGGATGCGTTCTCCCTTGAAATAGTTCTCGATGATGCGCCTCACGTCGGCATTGGCGCGGGTGATGGGTTCGCCCTGCTTCCAGCGTGAGTATTGAAGCGGGTTGTGGGTGGTCAGGAATTTGTCGGTCACTACCACGGGCCGTGCCTCGTTGTCATTGTAGCCGCGCAGCATTTTGGCGATGAAAGACGGATCTTCAAGCGAATAGACCAGCGCGTCATAGCCGATGTCGGTGCCGTCAAATATCTTCTCCACATACGTCTTGGTCACAAACTTGGCCTTGCCAACATGAGGCTTGAACACGATGTTGGTGTACTGGCTGCTGTTGTCCACTCTGGTGACGGTGGTGAAGCGGTTTTTGGCCTTTTCGGGCTTGACGAACAGCGGCGCGTCGCCCACGGTAATGTCATTTTTAAGCGACAAATTCATGGCCAGCCACTTGAGCGGATGGTTGCCCAGTTCTTTAGCCAGTTCATCGGTGTCCGGGATTGACGTCAGCGGGCGGTTGCCGGCAGTGACGTCATAGGCCTGGATTTTCTTGAGGCGCGTGTCGCCTATCACGATTTCGGGCATGCCATCGTTGTTCAGGTCCTTGAACAGGCAAAATGCGGGCACGCTGCCGTCTGCTGTGGGTTTAAGCACTTCGTTCATCGCCTTGTAGATTTTCAGCGAGGCCTCAGCGTCCTCCCACAGTCCCGTTTCTTGAGCCCCTGCCGCACCCATGGTCAAAGCCGCGGCAAGCAGGCATAACAGTTTTTTTGTCATCATATTGCGGTTAAAATATTGAGTCATGGGGCAAAGGTAAACAAACTTTCTTGTTCCTGGCCAGCCTGTGGCCGAAAAATCGTTACCAGTTGCTCTTGTAGTAGTTCACTTTGTAATTGTCTCCCGAGGCGTCGGGATAGACCAGCGTCTCGTCAAACAGGTATTGGCAGGTGCGCTCTAGCGCGGGAATCTGCTTGCTCGCAAAATTACTCACTCCGCTGCTCAGGTTAAACGGGTTCATGTCAAAGAACATCATCAGTCCAAAGCCCTTGCTGCGCAGGCTGCGGAGCTGGGTGGCTGTGGCATACTTGTTGAGCGCGCACTCCTGCGAGTAGATGCCCATATTCATCTTGTCCATGCCCGGGAAACTCTTGCTGCGGTCGGTGCTCACCAGATAGTCGTTGATGGCCATGTCCACATATTCGCCCGAAGGCACTTCGTCGATGGCAGGCAGCGACGAGAGGGTGCTGTAGGCATACACGATAGTGAGTTTGTCCTTAATGGCCTTCTTGGTTTCGAAGATGAGCCGCGCGGCGCGCTCCTTGGCGGTGCCCGCTGTGTAGGGTACAAAGTCCTGTCCCGTGAGGGGGTGCCCGCTGTAGTTGGCATATTCCTCGTCAAAGAACACACCGTCGAGATGATAGGCGTCGAGGGTGTTGCTAATCTGCTGAGCCAGGTAGCGGTAGCCCTCGTCCGACAGGTTGCACAGTCCCACGCCGTCGCCCTTGGGCAGTATGCTCAACACAATCTTCATGCCCATGTCCTGCAGGGGCTTGAGGTAGGTCATATAATTGTTGAGGGCTTGTGAAGCGCCTGGACTGTGGTAGATGCCGACACGCCCGGTGACGGGGTCAATCCTGATGTTGGACGAGAACAAGATGACCATGTCAAAGAACGGTTTGCCGCTCTCCTTGAGGGTAAACAGCGTGTGGTTGAGCGGGTTGGTGTGGCTGATGTCCATGCAGCTCACGATGCGTATGCCTGTGGACTTGGCGCAGTCGGGCGCGCGTGAGATGTCCTTGGCCAGCACGATGAGGCTGCCCGTGGTGTCGGACACGCGGACTGCATTGTTCGACTTGATGCTCAGCGGGATGGCATAGGTGGCCAGCGAGTCCAGCGCGGGACTGGTGATATAGGTGACCATGCAGCTGTCGCTATGCAGGGCGCCGCCCTTGACGGTGATGGCGGTGGGTATGCCCGTCAACTCTTGCGGCAGGGCCTGGTAACTCGTGCCGTGTGCGGCATTGAAGGCGTCGAGGGCCGCCGCGTCATAGGTGAGCGTGAACGCCGCGTCGCTTGACAGCGGCTTGGTGAGGGCAACCTTGACATTGATGGCGCCGCTGTCGCGGAATTGCACATTGGTCACCAGCGGGGTGCCCCAGGTGTCGGTAAGCATGGCGATGGCGTCGCTGCTGGTGCCGTAGTTTGTCTCGCTGACGGCAGGCATCTGCACATCATCGGGCGCGCAGGCGGCCAGCGCGCCTATCAATGCCAATGCGGATATATATTTGAATAGTTTCATAGTCATATTTCATTAATCATACATCTATACACATCATTTGCGTAAAAACCGTTTGGTCAGTTGCCCTTTGGCGGCAGTTCAACATCCACCCATTTGACCTTTTGGTCGGTGACGGCGTCGTTGCCGTTGTGCGAGTAGTCTTTGAAGGTGTTGTTTGAGCGGTCGTCCATCTTCCAGTAGCCCACCAGTCCCGGACTGTCGGGCTCCACATAATAGGGATTGTCAACGATTTCCTGTCGGGTGCGAATGATGTTCCACACGCGCACCTCACACATGTAACCGTTGAGCCAGCGGCTGTTGTTGTAGGAGCGGCCAATCTGGAACGGGTAGTTCTTGACAGGTGTGACGAAGTTCACCTCGTCCTGCGAGAGCGAGCCGTGGTAATATACCGAGTCGTTGACATAGCAGTAGAGTTCATGGGCGTCGGCGTCAAATGTCACGGCGATGTGGTACCAGCGCTTGGTGTTGAGCAAGAACGGGGCGCTGCCGGCCGACTGGAAGTCCTGCGTCGTGCCCTCGCGTGCCGACACTTGAATCTGGTTAGGCGGGTAGGACGAATCGCCCAAACGGATGAGGAACTCCTGCTCACAGCCAAAGACGGTGTTGAGCGTGTTGTCAAATCCGTTGACATAGATGAGCGCCTCCATGGTGAGCTGGCGCATGTGGTTGAGTTCGTCGCTGTGTTTCCATTCGACGGTAGCAAAGTTCTGGTCCATGTTGGGCACCACATTGATGAGCGCGCCGCTGCGGAAGATGTAGTAATGCGTGCGAGCGCTCGCCAGCACGTCAATGTCGGGCGACGAGACGGTGACGGGCAGCACATAAGTGAGGTCGCGGTTCAGCCCGCTGATGTCAAATGTGACATTGACGGCGCTTGTCGATACGCTGCCGGCGGCGATGACTGCCTGGTTGGCCTCGAGGGTGTAGCAGCCCTCGGGCAGCAGAACGGCATCGCTGTAATAGGCCAGGTTGTAGGTGTCCACCATACTCTTGTCGATATTGAAATTAACAGTGATGTCGCGTGTGGCGGGGTGGGGGATGGCCGCTGTGAGGCTCTTGCTCGCCTGCAGCGTGTTGCCGCGGATAATGCTCTCGGTGACCATCGACGAACTGCTGATGTACAACAGGTCGTCAAACTCCTCGTCGCTCGGTTGGCACGCTGTACACAGCAGCGACAGCGCGGCAAGCATGGGGACATATCGGAATAATATCTTTTTCATCATCAATTAGTGTTTGGTTGTTGGGTTCATGATGCCGATGGCTTGGCGCACATTGGGATAGACGCGCTGGCTGTTGAAATAGTCGCGCTGGGCGTTGCAGATGCCCAGTCCCGCCACACGGGCTGCGCCGCTGTAGCCGGCAATCCATTGGGCGGTGGTGATGATGGCGCGCGTGCCGTCCTTGAAGTATCCGCCGGTTTCGTCGGGATTGAGGGGAACGGTCTCGACCAGCGGGATGTACTGGGCGTTTTCGCTGCCAAAAGTTGCTTGGTGGAGCAGTTTGTAGGCAATGCTTTCAACGCCCCATTCCCCTGTGCAGGGAATGACGATGAATCGTGCCGCATTCACCACGTCTTTGTCATAGATAACCTCGGGATACCCTTGCAGCACAAACGTCTTGCCGCCATGCGACGACAGCCACGACTTGACAGGGCCCAGCATTGCGTCTTCGAGGTCGGCATAGGCTTGGGCCTGCTGCTCATCGATGTTTTCGCGCCCGTGGCCGTCAAAGGCGACCACCACGCCGTCGTAGGCATACTTGTCGCACAATGCCAGGGCCAGGGCCACGGTGTCGCTCAGCCAGGCGTTGAAGTCGCCGTCACGGCCCGCATAGGATTCCTTGATGGCTGCATAGTCAATGTTGTAGAGCACTTGTGTGCCCTTTTTCTCGCGCACCATCGCCATTTCGTCTTGGATGTCTTGGGTAAGGCCCGCGGGGTGCATCAGCACGGCATAGTCGATGCTGTCGGGCATGGCGGTCAGGTGGTCGCTCTGATTGTAGAAGGCATCGCTGCTGTTGTCCATCCAGGCGAGCGTTACCTTGTGCCCTGCGGCGGCTTTGTAGGCTCGCAGGTCACTCAGATACTGGGCATAGAGTTCGGGGTTTTGCTCCTCGATGCTGGGCAGGTCGATGCCGATGGACTCAACCTCGGTGTCGCACCCGGTGAGAGCCAGAGCGGCCGCGGCGGCCATTGGTATGATATATTTTAATGGTTTCATGATTTGTCTCATTTATGGGTTATTCACTTCATCTTGCCCACCACACGTCGGTGCCCTGGGTGTCGGGACCGCCCAGGAGGTCACGCACCGCCTGGTTGTAGTTCTCGGTATTGTTCACGCGCTCGTTGTAGGGATAGACTACACGGCGGGCACCGCGCGCCACATCCACGCTGCCGCCGCTGTTGTTGACCAGAGCAGGCAGCAGGGCGGGATAACCCGTGCGGCGGTATTCGCTCCAGGCCTCCAGGCCCAGCGGGAAGTTGGCGAGCCACTTTTGCGTGATGATGCGCTCCAGGTTCTGCTCCATCGTTGCGCCCTCGTCCCACTTGATGGTGATGCTGGAGGCGATGGGAGCGCTGAAGTCAGGATTTTCGGGGTCGTTGTAGGCGTCCGGCTGGCTGGTGCTGTTGTTGCAGTAGTCGTCGGCGCCCGTTGCGCCCCATTGGTCAAACGACAGGGCGATGCCGCGGTTATACCACTGCTGTGCCGTGCCGCCCATGTTCCAGCCGCGCAGGGCGCCTTCGGCCTTGAGAAAAGCCACCTCGGCGGCGTTCATCCACAGGTGTCCGTCGCCCACGCCCACTGCCATGTTGCTGTAGTCGTGAATGTTGCGCGCCTGGGAAATTTCGATGCCGCTGCGCAGGCCGATGTAACCGCCTGGTACATCGTCAAAGGAGGACGGCGTGAACATCTTCTCGCGGCGGGGGTCGTTGTAGCCGTTCATGTAGGCGAGGATTTCGGCGGCGATGCGCGAGTCGCCGTCATTGTACTCGTAGCACACGACGCGGAAGGCGTTCTTGGCGGTGACGGGCATCACGGCGTTGTCGGCGTTGTCGCTCATGGCGCCAATGGGATGGGCCGCCACCTCCTCGCAGTATTTCTTGGCGAGTTCGGGCTCGGGCTTGACCATGCGCATGGCCATGCGCAGTTTGAGCGAGTTGGCCAGTTTTACCCATCGCGCCACATTGCCGCCATAGACCTTGTCAATCTTGGGGCTGAAGTTGTCGGCGCTATGCTCGGTGAGGATGCTGATGGCAGTGTCCAGGTCGGCAATCATGTGGAGGTAGGCATCGCGCTGCGAGTCGTAGGGCGCCGTGATTTCGCCGCCTGCGCCCACTTGGGAGTAGGGCACGGGACCATAAATGTCGGTGATGCGTTGCATGCCTGCCACCTTGATGACGCGCGCCACGCTGATGATGACCTGGTCGCTGGTGTTGCTCGTCACCTCGTTATAGCCGATGAAATACTTGGGGATGTAGTTGTCGAACGCCCAGCTCAGCCATCCCTCGACGGGGCAGAACTGCGCAAAATTCTTTCCCGCAAAGCCCGTGTTGGCATCGGCGAAATAGCCGCCGTAGGAACCGCCGAGAAGGCATTCGGTCATCTGGGTGCTGTTCACGTCAAGCGGAATTACCCAGCCCTGCATCGTGGTGACGGCGCTGCTCAGCAGGTAGCCGTCGCGCTGCATCTCGTCCTGGGTGGCGTCGCCGGGATTGGTGTTGTAGTCCAGGTAGTCGTCGGTACAAGCCGATGCCAGTGGCAGCAGGGCGGTTAATGCAATGTATAATAGTGTCCTTTTCATCGTCTTGTCAGAATTTGAGTTTAACATTGAAGCCGATATTCCTTGTGCCGGGGGTCATGAAGTTGTCGATGCCCTGGTAGTAGTTTCCGGTCGATGCTGTCTGCTCGGGGTCAAACGGTGCCTTGCAGTAGAACAGCAGCAGGTTGCGGCCCACTACCGAAATGGTGGCGTCGGCGATGCCCCACAGCAGTTTGCGCGGAATGGTGTAGCCGATGCTGGCTTCCTGCAAGCGCACGTTGGTGGCGCTGTAGGTATAGTATTGCGGGATGCCGTAGTTGTTGCCGATGGTCTGGTACCACATTTGCGGGTCAACGCGGTCGCCGCCGCCCGTGAGCACATAGCCTTGGTCGCGCGCCGCCGCCGTGGCCTCGCTCACGCCATATTTGTCAAGCGTGGCTTGGGTGGCCGAGTAGCAGATGCCGCCAAACCTTGCGGTAATGAGAAATCCGATTCGCAGGCCGTGCCAACTCAATTCGTTGCTCCATCCCATGTTGCTCTTGGGCAGCACGCTGCCCAGCAGGATGCCGCTGGCGGTGGTGGTGTAGATTTTGCCGTTTTGGTCAATGTATATCTCGCCCTCGCTGTCGCGCTGCAGGTCCGTCACCGAGTAGAGGTCGCCCATTGTGCCGCCCTCGCGCAGGATAAAGTGGGCACTGCTCAATGCGCCCTTGTCGAGGCGGTCCATAGTGATGACGGCGCCAGTCTCGGGATGCACATAGTCGCGCACGAGTTCGTTGATGCGGTTGCGGTTCATGGCCAGGGTATAGGTGGTGCTCCATCCTAGGTCGCCCCACTGGTTTTTATAGCCCAGTGAGAGTTCGATGCCCTTGTTCTCGACATTGCCGGTCTGCACATACAGTTTGCTGTAGGCCGACGATACCGATATGGCGGGGTCGAATGTCTGGTTGAATGTCTTGGCATAGTACAGCGTCAGGTCGAGGCTCACGTGGCCGAACAGTCTGGCGGTGATGCCCGCTTCCCATGAGTTGGTGCGCTCGGGCTTGAGGTCATAGAGGGGGTAGATGGTCTTGGTGCTCCACTGCTGCGCCGCAGCGTCCCACTCGTAGGTCGGGTTGGCGATAAACCGCGGGAACGGCAGGCCCACCGAGGCGTAGGAGCCGCGCAACTTGAGGTAGTCGATGGCAGCGGGCATGGCGATGGATTGCGACACCACCCACGACAGGCCGGCCGAGGAATAGAAGAAACTCTTGGCGCTGGAGTTGACGCCGGCGAGCATCGAGGGCCAGTCGTTGCGGCCCGTCAGGGTGAGGTAGAGTTGGCCAGTCCACCCCAGTTCGGCGCTGGCAAACACCGACTGCGTCTGGTCATGGTAACCTTCCTCGTACTCCTTCATCAGCGTTTTCTCGATTTGATGGATGCTGAATTTGTTGGAGATAAGGTCCTCGCGCAGGGGACCAGTGATGCCGACGCGCTTGAACTTTTTGTCACTGATGCTGGCGCCGATGTTGGCGTTGAGGGTCAGTTCGTCGGCAAGGAAGGCCTTGCTGATGTTGGCCATCACGTCGGCATAGGTCTGCTTCATGTCGTGGTCATACCAGCTGTAGAAGCCAAATGTTGAGCCCTCGGTGTGCAGGGTGTTGGTCGAGGCGTAGAATTTGCCCTCATATTTGTTCGTGGCATTGTCCATGCGCACTCGGCCCTGCAGGCTCAGCCACTCGGTGGCCTTGTAGGTGATGCCGCCGTTGAGCATGTAGCGGTGCTTGTTGTTGGTACGCGGGTTGCGGTAGTTGATCCAGTAGGGGTTGTCGCCAGCAAATTCGCTGATGCCCTGCGGCCAGTGCTGGACATAGATGTTGCGCTGCGGGTCAAAGCGTTCATACATGCGCGCATCTTGCCAGTCGTCGCCGCGCGGGAACAGGTAGGCGGTGAGCAGCGGGTTGCTGTAGGTGCCCTGGTTGAGCATGTTGGTGTCCTGCTGCTTCACATAACTTGCGCCCAGGTCGAGCGTGAGCCTTCCGCCCGACAGCGACGTGGTGTTGCGGATGGTGAAATTGTAGCGGGTGTATTTGTTGTTGGGCACGATGCCGTGGCTGTTGAGCATGGCCGCGCTGGCATAGGTCTGGTTGATGTCGTTGCCCGTCGACAAGGTCACGGTCTCGGTGGTAACGATGCCGGTCTTGAGGTAATCTTTCGCGGGGTCGTAGCCGCGCCAGTTGGCATCGTTGAGCCGCTGGCCCCAACTGTATTCCTGGTCGCTCGTGCTGTAACGGTTCTGGAACTCGGGAGTGCGCAGCGCGGTCAGCCACTCGGTGCTCTGCGACACGGTAATGCTGGTCTTGCCCGCTGTGCCCTTCTTGGTGGTGATGACAATGGCGCCGTTAGAGGCGCTGTTGCCATAGAGGGCCGCCGCCGCGGCGCCGGTGAGCACGCTCACGCTCTCGATGTCCTCGGGGTTGAGGTCGGCGATGGCTTCGGTCACGCCCTTGGAGCCAAAGTTGCCCGTCTCGGCGTCGCCGTCCATGTTCTCCATGGGAATGCCGTCGATGACATACAGCGCGTTGCTCGATTGCTCGATGGACTTGGTGCCGCGCATGACCACCTTGGACGCGCCGCCCACGCCCGACGAACTTACATTGATGTTAACGCCCGCCACCTTGCCCGACAGGGCGTTAATCAGGTTGGCGTCCTTGTTCATCGTCAGGTCGTCGCCGCTCACCTGTTGCACATTGTAACTCAGCGCCTTTTGCGCGCGCTTGATGCCCAGGGCGGTCACGACCACCTCGTTGAGTTCGCGGGTGCTCTCGGTCAGGGTGACGACGGCGGGCAATGCGGCCGCTGCGACCTCCAGCGGGTCGCAACCCACATAGGAGAACACCAGCACGCTGCTTGGCGCTGCCTTGATGCTGTAGTTGCCGTCAAGGTCGGTCACCGCGGTGGCACTTGTGCCTTTCACCTTCACGGTAGCGCCAATCAGCGGTTCGCCGTTGGCATCGGTGACTTGTCCGGTCAAGGTGTGCCCCTGGGCCTGTTCGGCGCGTGTCTGGGCGCCCGCAGGCGCTGCCGTAGCGTGCGGCATGGCCAGCAACAACGCCGCCGCTGCAGCCGCTATGGCGAGGGGTCTTGGTTTGAAGAGTTGGTTTCGCATGTGAATGGTATGTGTAGTTTTGTCTTGAATTGGCTTGATGATTATAAATCAGCAAAACTACAATTTTTTTTCGATATTCCAAAATCTGCGGCTTGTTTGTCGTCATAAATCGGGTGTTAGTCGGTCAGGGTTTGCTCGTTTGGGGCGAAAAGCGTAAATTTGCGGCAAAAAATTAGCGTTATATGATGAAAATAGCAAAGAAAATACTCTTGGCGTTGATGGTGGTGTTGACTGCGGTTGACGCTAACGCCGTGCTCAAGGAGAGCAATATGCAGCAGACGCTGGGCGTGCTGTGCGAGGAACTGAGCGACACCCACAAGGAGGAAAAGAAGCGTGCCGAGCGCTTTGAGCAGCGCAACAAGCAGTTCCGCCACACCATCGTGGCCGCGCTGGAGCAGTGCAACAGCATCGAACTGATGCTCTATAGCCAGAACAACCAGGACGTCTTTGACCTTGCCTATGCCTGCGGCCAGGCCACCGACCTGTACAAGCGCCTGTCGCGCACCCAGTCTTTCAGCCAGTTTGAAAAGATGCAGGACGAGCAGATTGCCCGCTACGAGAACCTGATTCATGCGCTGGAAAAGATTCCGCCCCATCTGCTCACGACCAAGGAGATGCAGATTAACCGCGACAGTTGCATCTTCCTTGCCACCGCCATCCAGCGCGACATCCGCCTCACGCGCGAGAGCATGAAGGACAATCACGAGCAGCGCCAGTTTGTCGCCGAGAAAGCCAAGACGCTCAACGACTATGCCGTCAAGATGTATGACCGCATCCGCAAGAGCGTGTTTGTCAACGGCGGTCAAAACTACTTTGAGATTTTGCAGCGCCTGGGTTCCAACATCTCAACCAGCAAGGAGGAGTTCAACGACAAATACACGCCGTCGCGCAAGACCCGCAGCGAGTGGCGCGGCCCGTTGATGCTGTTCCTGTTCGTCTTCATTGTCGTCTATGTCCTGCTCACCTTTGGCATCAGCTGGCTCATCCTGCGCTTTGCCGTGCCGGGCAGGTTCATCTCGCTGTCCTTCCGCAAGAAGCGCTCGTGCATCGTCATCTGTGTGGCGGCGGTGCTTTTTGCCATCATCACGCTGGTGATTTCCAATGTGCTCACCGCGCACAACTTCATGATCATGGCCACCCGGCTGCTCAGCGAGTATGCTTGGCTCATCGCCGCCATCACGCTGTCCATCATCATCCGTCTCGACGGCGACTCGGTCAAGAGCGGCGTCAAGCTCTATATTCCCGTGTTGGTGGTGGGATTTGTGGTGTTCTTCTTCCGCATCGTTTTCCTCCCCAATTCCATCGTCAACCTGTCGTTCCCGCTCATCTTGCTCGTCTGCACCGTGTGGCAGCTCGTCATCAACAAGCGGCATAACCAGAATGTGCCCCGCAGCGACCTGTTCTACTCCTGGATTTCGTTCATTGTCATGGCGGTGTCGTATGTGACGGCGTGGATGGGCTACACGCTCATGAGCGTGCAGGTGCTCATCTGGTGGATTATGCAGCTCACGCTCATCCAGACCATTACGGTCATCTATGACATCCTGCACAAGTATGAGGACAAGTACATTCCTGCCGACGCCGATGTGCGCCGCACTTGGTTCTACGACATGGTGTATAAGACGATTATCCCCATCGCCGCCACCGTCAGTGTGGGCCTGTCCATCTACTGGGCGGCACAGGTGTTCGACCTCACCGAGTGGTGCAAGCGCATCTTCTTCACCCACTTTGTTGACAAGCCGGGCGTCATTGTGCTGTCGCTGGCCAGGATGCTGTTCTGTGTGGCCCTCGGTTTCATCTTCCACTACATCATCTATGTGTTCATCCAGGGCTATCAGCTGTGGCGCGAGCACAACACCAAGTCCAAGAAGGCTGTCTCCCTGTCGATGAGCCTCATCAAGTATGCCGGTTGGGGATTGTACATCTACATTGTCCTCGTCATCCTGCAGGTCAACCGTGCGGGCATCACGCTCATCCTCACCGGCCTCTCCACCGGTATCGGTTTTGCCATGAAGGATACCATCGAGAACCTCTTCTACGGCCTCTCGCTCATGAACGGGCGCGTCAAGATTGGCGATGTCATCGAGTGCGACGGCGTGCGCGGCAAGGTGTCCAACATCAACTACCAGAGCACACTCGTCGAGACCGTCGATGGCTCGGTGATTGCTTTCCTCAACAGCCAGTTGTTCACCAAGAACTTCAAGAACATGACGCGCAACCACGGCTACGAGATGGCGACAATCACCGTGGGCGTGGCCTACGGCTCCAACATCGACCAGGTGCGCCAGATGCTCATCGCGCGCATCGAGAGCCTGGACTGCTACCGCGAGAAGCGTGGCGTGCAGGTGCTGTTCCAGAACTTTGGCGACAGCAGCGTGGACCTGCAAGTCATCGTGTGGGTGCGCGTTTCCTCCAAGGTCGCCGACATTGCAGTCATCAAGGAAAATATCTACAACGTCCTCAACGAGAACGGCATAGAAATCCCCTTCCCCCAGACCGACATCCACGTCCGCACCGCCCCGCAGGGGTGAGGTCCAAGTCGTTTTGTCAGTTGTTCACTGTTGTTTCAGTTGTTTGGCCCCCCTTGCTCGCGGCACATTTTTTGGAATGCCGACGGCGTCAGGCCCACGATGTCCTTGAACACAGCGGCGAAATAACTGCGTGACCTGAAGCCCACACTGTTGGCGATGCCCTCGATGGTGTAACTGCCATAGCCCTCGCTGTCCATCAGGCGGTGGCATGCCTCCTTGATGCGGTACTCGTTCAACAGCACATTGAAGTTGCGCCCCTTGCAGGTGTTGATGACGCGCGACACCACCCTGTGGTGGGCACCCACCATGTCAGCGAGGCGGTTGATGGCGAATGTGTCGTTGTATATCTCGTCCGACGATTCCATCACCGCCGTGATTTTCTCCATCAAGTCGAGGTCGGCGGCGGTGGGCTCGCCAGCGGCAGGTTTTTCGGATTTCTCATCGGGAGCGCCAGCGGCGGGCCGCAGTTCCTGGTTGGCGGCGAGCAGGGCGACGTTCTTTTCATACAGCAGGCGGTTGGTGCGGCGCGTCTTGCGGTAGTTCACCCACAGCACGCCCAGCAGCGCCAGCGCCAGCAGCGCGATGATGATGGCGCTCCACAGCACGATGCCCTGCATGCGCTGGCGGTAACTCATCTCACTGATGCGCTCCCGCGTCTGCTCCAGTTCCAGATTAAGCTTCGCCTGGTCCATCTTGCCCACCTTGCTCTTGTTGATAAACTCGTCCTTGGTCATATAGTATTGCAAGGCATACTTGTCCGCCATCGCCTTGTTGCCATCAGCCTCATAGTGCTGCCAGATGAGTTGCAGTGCCTCTAACTGCTCAAAGGTCAACCCCTGCTCACGAAAGGATTGTTCCTGTTGTAACAGCAGATTTAATGCCTCGGCTCGCTTGCCGCTTTTGAGCAGCACGGCATATTGAGCCATTTTGAGCATGGACTGAACCTGACTATAATATTGATTACTATAAGCCTTTGGATGGTTTAACGGCGTCTGCAGGGCTTCAAACGCCTTGTCGTAATCGCCGTCGTTGTAATAGTCAATCGCATTGCACATCACCTCGACGACATTACTACTGGTGCCATAGCGTTTTTGCGCCTCACGGCATGCCTTGACGACTTCGGTCACCTCGGTGGCTTTGTCAAACTTGAGGGCGAGATACAACGGGCTTAGTGTGGAGTTTTCCAACGTTATCCTATCGATTTCAGTATTTTGTCGTTTTAATATCTCTATCGATAGGTAGAATGCTTTGACGAAACTGTCCAGCACATTCCGGTTATAGGCAAAGTTATTTTCCAGGTCGTTTTGCATGGCGGCCAATATGGCTTGATCGTTTGCAATCTGGGCCCGTATCACGAATTGATACTTGTCGGCGAGTTGTTCGGCTTTTAGCAGGTTTTCGGCGGCAAGTTGATAATTGTAAAAATAAACGAGATACTCCAAACCCATAAACCGGAATGCGACACAGCAGGCCTCAAGTCCCTGTCTCGTGAGATTCCCCTTGCCGTATTTGGTGGCTTGGATATCGGCACACATCATGGCGCTGTCAATCTGGTCATGCAGGATATAGGAATTGAGCCGATCAAGAAACTTATCGGGCGTGAGGTTGTAAAACCGCTCAAATGTCTTGTCGTCTGTGGCTCGGGCAAGGCCTGTCAAGGCGCTGATTGCCGCCACAAGTATGATGATATATCGCTTGATGTTCGTATTCATTGCTGATTGTTGTTTACCACAAAGGTACACAATTTTTCAAACAACATAAACAACGATGAACAACAAAAACAACTGTCTATTGATTAATAACTCGTTAAATTCGTAATTCGCTTTGGCCCAGCAGGGTTTAAAGAAAAGTGCCAGCCCGTTGTGTGTGGGCTGGCACCATAATAATTTATGAAGGAAAGGTAGTGCAAATTGAATGCAGAATAAAACGAGCTTGCTTGTTTTTTATGCTGAAATGCAGCCTACCTTCGCCGCAGAGCGGCAATTGTTATTACTTCACGAGCACTTTCTTGACGGTGCCGTCGCTCATCTTCACGATGTTCACGCCAGCCTGGGGTGTGCTGATGGCACGGCCCTCGATGGTGTAGCGGGCTACCTCGGTAGCATCACTGTTCTTCACCACGTCAATGCCGGTGGGAGCACCATTGCCAATGCGCACGGCGGGGCCAAAGGTCTGCACCTGATAGTTGCCAGCCTCGTCCTTGAGGGTGATGCGCAGGTCGTACCAGCCGTTGACGCTGGGCTCGGTGAATGCGGCAAGGTCAGTGCTGTAATATGCGCCGTAGCCGGGCATATAGAACTTGCTGTCGTCCTTGGTCATGACGATAGTCTGGAAGTAGTCGGTGCCGTTGGGGGCATACTCCACGATCACGTCGCAGTCATCGTAGTTGAACCAGAAGTTGTAGTTCTCGTTAATCTGCTCGTTGAAGTCGCCGCACATGATGGCCATCGTGCCGTCGGCGTTGTTTTCAAAGCGGTTGGTGACAAATCCGTCGTTCTGGCGGAACTGCAGGGCGGTAAGCAAAGGCGCAAAGCAATCATCCTTGGCCTGGTCAACCACGCACATCAGGTCGTTGCCGCCCTCGATGCCGTCCACCTCAAAGTTGCGGTTGCTCATGCTCAGGGTGAGCACGGCAGGAGCATAGTGCTCACCATAACTCCAGTTGTCCATCTCCTCGGCGGTGGTGGCGACAACCTCGTCGTCGGCCTTGAGTTCAAGGGTAGTTACCAAGTTGTCACTGCTGCGGAATTCGCCCATTTGGCCCTTGTAAAAGGTGTAAAAAACAGGCATTAAAACAGGTTCAGGGTCATCCCACCACTGGGGGCTGTCACAATACATGTTTATTGCAATGGGGCAGGTGCCGCCGGCAACAAGGTCGGTGCTGCTGTAATCGAAATTCAGGCCCTCAGCACCGGGGAGTGCATAACGGGGCTCACCGGGCACGGGAGAGTCAATACAGGTCTGGTTTGCCGAATAGACATAATTGTTGCTATCGGCCTGCGGGAAGATGTATTGAGAGTTGGTTGAGTATTCATTTTGCCAAATATAAATTTCTCCATCACCAAAGTCGATGGTGTCGTTCACACAGCAATCCACAAAATTGAATTGGAAACCGAAATCAATCATGGCGTCATACTCAGGAACCGTGCTGGGAGGGCAGTAGTGTATTTTGTGCACTCCGTTTAACATAGAACTCAGTCCACTAATAAATCCAGGCTCTACTTTATTGTAGGTTGAGAAATACAACATCCCATAAGGATATTCACATTCGTCGCGCCCTGTATTTGCTGGTGAATTGACATAATTGAATTCAAAAGGTGCGCTGTGTTTCGTATAATCATTTGTCGCGGTTTGGGAATGGCCGCCCTTTGCTCGAATAACCGTACTGTAGGTCTCGTCATCGGTGAGCATGATGCGGAACTGTTGGAACATGTACTTGTCACTGCAGTCGTTTACATAGAAGTCGCCGTTCCATTCTTCGCCTTTCCATTGACCTAACTCTGGACAATCGGGGTTGTATTCTATATCAAACATTCCCAAATTGGTGTATAAAGAATAGAGTTCACCAAAATCTTCATGATAGATTTGCTTTTTCAGATTTACATCAGTAATATAACTGTCTTCAAGAATTTCATAATTGTAATTCATGTCAGTGTATCTCATGCGGCCCAGGCGAGTGAGATCGCCATTGGGATTATAGGACCTCATTGCAATGTGGTTGGTTGCAGTGTTGGGGTCAAAATTGAGGGTTATTTCGCCTGATACATCCACACCTTCTTTTACCACAAATGCATTATATGAGCGCCAATAGTATGACATCGGGTCTTTTTTTTGGAATACAGCGAGGAAGTCGTATGTTCCTGGTTCAAGGTACATTGTCGCATAGTTATTCTCCCAGTCATAATATCCCATTTGACCTTCTTCAGGATTTTCAATATCTATGGGATGATTTTTGTTATATGCGATGATATAACTTGGTTCCCAATCAGCCATGTTGCAGTCAAACACGCACTTGACGGGGATGGCTTCGCCCTCGTTGACGCGTGGGGCATTGATGCCTTGCTTTTTAACAAAGGTGGTAACGCCGTTCTTGGTCACTTTTTCGTAGCCCTTGGGCACGGAGACCTCGCAGGTGTTTTTTACACCGGGGAGCTCATAGAACTTGTAATCGGTTACCGGGGCTCTCTTGCCGGTCGTGTTCTGCGCGGGGCAGGGAATGGCCATTGCCAGCATTACGGCAACGGCGGTGATAAGTGTGAATTTTTTCATACGCTATAATTTTATGAAATAAAAATAAAAATTAAGTTTGCCGCAAAATTAGGGACAAAATGGGGGAAAATGGGAAGATATCTGGCAAGTTGATGTCTGAAATTCTGATTATTGTTCAAATAAGCCGATGAAATGGGGGATTTTTGCTCATTTTCCACTTGCAGAAAAAGCAAAACCAAGACATTCTGCAATTAAAATATCGCCCTGTGCCGTATCTCCATCATGCGCTTTTTTGTGGTTGTTTTTATGCTTTAGGTTGCGGCGGTGTGGGGTTTTTTGTAATTTTGCGGTATGATGATAGATTTCACGCCATGGGTGCGCAACCGGTTTGTCGGTCGCTTGCAACAGCATCTGCGCTATATCGACCATGCTGACGCCGTTCAGCAGGGCGAACTGGTGCGGCTTGTCGAAAAGGCGGCGCTCACCGAAATCGGGCGCCACTACGATTTCTCGTCCATCAGGACCTACGAGCAGTTTGCCCGCACGCTGCCGCTCTATGACTACGAGGGCCTGAGGCCGCAAATCATGCGCATGCTCAACGGCGAGGCAGGCGTGCTGTGGCCCGGCCATTGCCTCAATTTCGCCCAGTCGTCGGGCACGAGCGACGGCCGCAGCAAGTTTATCCCCATCACGCGCGAATCGTTCAAGTGGAACCATTATCAGGGCAGTAGCGACGTGGTGTCGCACTACCTGAACCTGAACCCCGACAGCCGTCTGTTCAGCGGCAAGGCGTTCATCCTGGGCGGCAGCTTTGCCCACCAGGTGTCGGCGCCGCGCGGCACGAGGGTGGGCGACCTGAGCGCTAACCTCATTGAGTGCATGAACCCGCTCGCCAACCTGTTCCGCGTGCCCGGCAAGCGCATCGCGCTGATGGAGGACTGGAGCGAGAAACTGCCCCAACTGGTCGAGGCCAGCATCGGGCAGAACATCACCAACCTGAGCGGTGTGCCGTCGTGGTTCCTCACGGTGCTGCGGCAGGTGCTGGAGCGCACGGGCAAGCAGTGCATCCACGAGGTGTGGCCCCAGCTGGAGGTGTTCTTCCACGGCGGCATCGCCTTTGGGCCCTACCGCAAGCAGTATGAGGAAATCTGCGACATGTCCAAGATGCATTTCCTTGACACCTACAACGCCAGCGATGGCTTCTTTGCCGTGCAGAGCGACTGGGACGAGCCCGGCATGCTGCTGTTGCTCGACGCGGGCGTGTTCTATGAGTTCATCCCCGTCGAGGACATCGACAGCCCGACGCCCGAGGTCTATCCCGTGTGGGAAATCGAGGCGGGCAAGACCTACGAACTCGTCATCACGGCCTGCAACGGCCTGTGGCGCTACCGCATCGGCGACACGGTGAAGGTGGAACGCCTCAATCCGCTCAAAATCACCATCGCCGGCCGCACCAGGTGCTATATCAACGCCTTTGGCGAGGAACTGATGGTGCACAATGCCGACAAGGCCATCACCCTAGCGTCGCAGCAGACAGGTGCCGAGGTGCTGAACTATACCGCTGCCCCGGTGTATGCCCAGGGCGGCACCAGCGGCCATCACCAGTGGCTCATCGAGTTCGGGCGCCAGCCGGCCGACGTGGACCGCTTCATGCTGCTGCTCGACGAGCACCTGCGCAACGCCAACAGCGACTATGACGCCAAGCGAAGCGGCGACCTGTTTCTGGCGGCCCCGGTGCTCACGGTGGCCCCTGCCGGGCTGTTCGACCGCTGGCTGGGCAGCACGGGAAAACTGGGCGGTCAGCGCAAGGTGCCGCGCCTGAGCAACAACCGCGACATCATCGACGCGATGCTTGCCCTGATGGAATAATGACAAAGTCAACGCTCCATGTGGAAAAAATGGATACATAGCAACATCGGCGCCGCGGTATTGAACATGCTCGTGGCCTACGCCGTGTTTATGCTCTCGCGCGTGGCGTTCTTCGGCGAGAACTGGTCCGCCTTTGCGCCCTATATGTCGTGGTCGCTGTTCTGGAGCGAGCTGCATGGCGCGCTGGTGTTTGACACATCGGCACTGCTGTATATCAACGGGTTGTGGCTCGTGCTCATGCTGCTGCCGCTGTGGTATAAAGAGAAACCCCGGTTTCGCAAGGCCCTCAAGTGGCTGTTTGTGGTCACCAACGCCGTTGGGGTGGCGATGAACCTGATGGACGCCGTCTATTTCCAGTACACGGGCCGGCGCGCCACGGTGTCGGTGTTCAGCGAGTTTGCCAACGAGGGCAACGTGCTGGCGGTCATCCTCACCGACGCGTTGCGGCACTGGTATCTGGTGCTCGCGTTCATTGCGTTAGTATATATATTGTGGCGGTGTTATACGCGGCCGCGCCATGATATCTATGTCAAGCCGTTGCATTACTATCTCTCGCAGTCCATCGCCCTGCTGGCAGCAGCGCCGCTTGCCATCATCGGCATCCGCGGCAGCGCGGCGTCGGGCACCAGACCCATCACGGTAAGCAACGCCAACCAGTATGTCAACCGCCCCGTTGAGGCCTCGGTGGTGCTCAACACGCCGTTCTCGGTTATCCGCAGCATCGGCAAAAAGGTCTTTGTCACGCCCGACTATATGTCAATAGAGGAGATGGAGCGCGCCTACAGTCCCGTGCATCCCGCGCCCGTGGCCGACTCGCTGTCGCGCAAGGGCCGCAATGTGGTCATCCTCATTGTCGAGAGCATGGGCAAGGAATATATCGGTTCGCTCAATCCCGACCTCGAGGGCGGCCACTACAAGGGCTACACGCCGTTTATCGACAGCCTGGTGGCGCAGTCGCTGACCTTCAAATACAGCTACGCCAACGGCCGCATCAGCATGGATGCCATGCCGTCCATCTTGTCGGGCCTGCCCATGATGGTGGAGCCGTTTTTCCTCACCCCCGCGTCGCTCAACGACGTGCAGGGCCTGCCGTCGATGCTGGCGGGCGAGGGATACACGAGCGCCATGTTCCACGGGGCGCACAACATCTCGATGGGTTTCAGCGCCTATGCCCACAGCATCGGTTATCAGCACTATTACGGCCTGGACGAGTATTGCAAGGACAAGCGCTACGGCGGCATGAACGACTGGGATGGCAAGTGGGCCGTGTGGGACGAACCGTTCCTGCAATTCACGCTTGACAACATCAACACCATGCGGCAGCCGTTCCTGGCCACGGCATTCACCGCCACGTCGCACCATCCCTACAACCTGCCCGAGCAGTACCGCGATTCGCTCAAGGAAGAGGGCGGCCAGCCCATCCACAAGTGTGTGCGCTACACCGACCTGGCGCTGCGGCGCTTCTTTGACCGCGCCAGCCGCCAGCCGTGGTTCAACAACACAGTGTTTGTGATTGTCGCCGACCACACCAACCTCAACAGCCACGACGTGTACAAGACCGACTTGGGGCTGTACAGCATCCCTGTGATTTTCTATACGCCCGACGGCAGCCTCAAGCCCGCCGTGCGCGACGACATGGTTGTGCAGCAGACCGACATCACGCCCACGCTGCTGCATTTGCTGGGTTATCAAAAGCCATACCTGGCCTTTGGCGAGGACCTGTTGAGCGTCAATCCAGCCGACACATGGGCGTTCAGCTACAACGCCGGCATCTATCAGCTGGTCAAGGGCGACCTGATGCTGCAGTTCGACGGCGAAAAGACGACGGCGGTCTATCGCTTCAAGACCGACAGGCTGCTCAAGCACAACCTGGTGGGCCGCGAGTCCGCCCAGCAGCCGATGGAGCGTCTGCTCAAAGCCGTCATCCAGCAATACATGTCCCGGATGAACGAAAACCGCCTGTTGCCGTCGTCAAAGTAACCAGACCAAGAAAAAAGGAAAAGTCCTCGACAAGCGACTGCTTGTCAAGGACTTGTGGTGGTGCCCAGGGCGGGACTCGAACCCGCACACCTTGCGGCACACGCACCTGAAACGTGCGCGTCTACCAATTCCGCCACCTGGGCATTTTTGGATTTGCGACTGCAAAGGTAATGCTTTTTTTAGATATGCAAGCAATTTCGCAAAAAAAATCGTCATAAATCTTGATTTTCCTCTTTCCGGGTTGATAAACTTGGGACTTTTTTATATCTTTGCGATACAGAACCAACCCATATAATATACCAAGAATTATGTTTGAAAAACAAATCTACATCAATCGCCGCGCCGAGTTGAAGCAACTCGTGGGCGACGGCGTGATCGTGCTGTTCGGCAACAACGAGTCGCCGTGCAACTATCCCAACAACGCTTATTATCCCTTCCGCCAGGATTCCACGTTCCTGTACTACTTTGGCCAGCAGCGTGATGGCCTGGTGGGCGTAATTGACATCGACAACAACCGCGAGACACTCATTGGCGACGACATCGACATTGAGGATATCGTGTGGTATGGCTCGGTGGACAGCGTGGCCGACATGGCCGCCCAGGTGGGCGTGGAAAATTCCGCTCCCATGGCGCGGCTCAAGGAAATCTGCGACGAGGCCAGCGCCAAGGGCCGCCGCATCCACTTCCTGCCGCCCTACCGCCACGACACGATGATCCAGATTATGGACTTGCTGGGCATCCATCCTGCCAAGCAGGCCCAGGCCGTGTCGATGGACCTGCGCATGGCGGTCATCAAGATGCGCGCCGCCAAGCGCCCCGAGGAAATCGAGGAGTTGGAGCGTGCCGCCGAGGTGGGCTACCTGATGCACACCACCGCCATGAAGTTGATAAAACCCTGTGTGACAGAGAGATACATCGGCGGCCAGATTGACGGCATCGCCGAGAGCTACGGCGCCAAGGTGAGCTTCGCCACCATCTTCTCGCAGCATGGCGAGATCATGCACGGCGCGCCGTCGATGGCACCGCTTGAGGCCGGCCGCCTTGTGTTGTGTGACTGCGGCGCCGAGACCATGGAGTTCTACTGCAGCGACAACACGCGCACGATGCCAGTGTCGGGCAAATACACCCAGCGCCAGTTGGATATCTACCGCATCGTCGAGGAGTGCCACGACCTGGCCCTCGAGGTGTCCAAGCCGGGCATGAAGTACCAGGATGTGCACTTTGCCGTGTGCCGCCGTATGACCGAGCGCCTCAAGGAACTGGGCCTGATGAAGGGCGACGTGGACGAGGCCGTAGCCGCCGGTGCCCACGCCATGTTCCTGCCGCATGGTTTGGGCCACATGATGGGCATGGACGTGCATGATATGGAAGGCCTGGGCCAGATTTATGTCGGCTTTGACGCCGAGACGCGCCCCAACCTCGAGCAGTTCGGCACCAACTGCCTGCGCATGGGCCGCCGCCTCGAAGAGGGTTTTGTTGTCACCGACGAGCCGGGCATTTACTTCATTCCTGCCCTCATCGACGACTGGCGCGCCAGCGGCCACTGTGCCGAGTTCTTGAACTTTGACATGCTCGAGACCTATAAGGACTTTGGCGGCATCCGCATCGAGGACGACATCCTCATTACCAAGGACGGCTGCCGTTTTCTGGGCACAAAACGCATCCCCTACCATCCCCAGGATGTAGAGGACTTCATGGCCGCGAACTGAAGTCCCCGACAATAACTGCGAGCGGAGCGAAATCCAATTCGCTCCGCCCGTGTTGTATGGTGTCTATTAATCAGAATTGCGTCTCGATCTGGTTACCGGCATAGATGATGGCGACCAGTATGGCAATCAGCGCCACGATGATGGTGTAGGCCACCACTTTGAACAGAGGGCTGGCCTTGCTGCCGCGCTGGTGCAGCTGTCCATGAATGCTGGTACTGTTGTAGTGCTTGATGGTGCGCAGTTTTTCCTCAACATTGCTGGTGGGAGCTTGGCGCTCAGGTTCTGATGGGCGTTCTACGGGTTTGGGCTTGGGCTCCTTGACGGGTTTGGGTTGAGGCTTAGGCTCTGGATTTGTCTGAACTTGAGGTTGTCTGGACGAAAACGGTGCCTTCAGGTCCACCCCGCAGTAGGGACAGAACTGGATGCCGCTGGGCAGTTGCTTGCCGCAGCTGTAGCAGAACTTGGTGCTCGCATGGTTGACCTCGGTCACGTTGACTGAGCGCCGCGTGAGCGTCTGGCTGTCGTCACGCGCCACCAGTTCGTCGCCCTCGAGCCGGCACACGGCCAGGCACTGCGGGCACACCACTTGGCTGTCGTGTATCACAAGTTCCTCTTGCGACACCGCCATCCATTTTCCGCACTGTGGGCATTTCAGTTCCATATCCTCGTTGATGAATTTGTTGCGCAAAGGTACAACCAATTGGTTACAAATGCAAAAAAAAATATACTGCAAGGTGACGAGTAAGCGGGTTGCGATATGAAAAATAGCCATTTTGCCGCCCTGCCGGCCGTTTATTATGCTCTTGATTGTGGGCAAAATGGTGCCAAATCAACGCAAAAACGAAAATTGTTGCCGTTTTGCTTTTTATTTTTGAGAATTACTATTACTTTTGCACCCGCAAAACTATCGAATATATTCAAATAACGCAATATCAAATGGCAAAGAAAGACAAACAAAGTGCTCGCACGACGCTCGAAGAGGTGAATGAAAACCTTACAAGTGCGGCACAACGCATCGAAGACAACAAGAAGTACATCAACTGGGCACTTATCGCCATCGCAGTTCTGGTGCTGCTTGCCGTTGGCTACATCTACGGCATCCGCAACCCGAACTTGGAGGACGCCAAGAATGCCATTGGCAAGGCCGACATCGAAATGATGCAAGGTCAGCAGGATCAGGCATTGAAGGACTACGAGATGGTTGCCGACAAATACAGCAACAAGCCCGGCAAGCGCGCTCATCTCAATGCCGCCATCATTCTGTACCAGAAGGGTGAGTATGATAAAGCCATCAAGCATCTTGAGGCCTACACCCCCGACGACAAGCTCGTTGCTCCTGCAGCACAGTCGCTGCTGGGTGACTGCTATGTTAACAAAAAGCAGTTGGACAAGGCGCTTGCCGCCTATGACAAGGCCATCAGCATGTCGGATAATAACGACCAGTACACCCCCGCGTTCATGATCAAGAAGGCAACCGTACTCCACGAGCAGAAGAAGTATGACGAAGAAATTGCCATCTATCAGAACATCAAGGACAATTATCCCACCTACTGCCAATCTACTGGCTTTGACGCTGACAAATATCTTGAGCGTGCCAAGGCGCTCGCTGGCAAGTAATCGGATAATGTTAATGACATGATAAGAGGTTGGGCAAAACATCGTTTTGTGCCAACCTTTTTCTTAACCACCTAAAATCCGCAGATATTTTTTCGAGTGTCTGATTTAGCCCTTGCTTGTGACG